>Ga0326511_10000340_pt1 | contig 40275 bp, 37 predicted proteins | sample 0_2496_0518_D_FD_203701 | JGI IMG/M metagenome (GOLD analysis project Ga0326511, IMG submission 203701) | Bovine rumen microbial communities from UC Davis, California, United States - 0_2496_0518 | ecosystem: Host-associated > Mammals > Digestive system > Stomach > Rumen | place: USA... | reverse complement strand
GATGGAGCCGCGCTTGGTGGAGGTGATGCGCTCCTGCATCAGACCCATCTCGGTGGCCAGCGTAGGCTGGTAACCCACAGCCGAGGGCATACGGCCCAGCAGGGCGCTCACCTCGGAACCGGCCTGGGTGAAGCGGAAGATATTGTCGATGAAGAGCAGAATGTCGCGGCCGCCGGTCTTCTCGTCGCCGTCGCGGTAGTACTCGGCCAGCGTCAGGCCGGCCAGGGCCACGCGGGCGCGGGCGCCGGGGGTCTCGTTCATCTGGCCGAAGACCATGGTGCACTTCGAGTCCTTCAGGGCCTCTTTGTCGATCTTGCTGAGGTCCCAGCTGCCCTCTTCCATGCTCTTCTTGAACTCGTCGCCGTATTTGATGACGCCGGCCTCGATCATCTCGCGCAGCAGGTCGTTACCCTCGCGGGTACGCTCGCCGACGCCGGTGAAGACGCTCATGCCGGAGTATTTCTTTGCAATGTTGTTGATAAGTTCCTGGATAAGCACCGTCTTGCCCACGCCGGCACCGCCGAAGAGGCCGATCTTGCCGCCCTTGAGGAAGGGCTGGATGAGGTCGATGACCTTGATGCCGGTGTAGAGGATCTCCTGGCTGGTGGAAAGGCTTTCGAACTTCGGCGGATCGCGGTGGATGCTGTAGCGCTTCTCGGTCTTGGGGGCGGGCATGCCGTCGATGGTCTCGCCGATGACGTTGAACAGCCTTCCGTTGATGTCCTCGCCCACGGGCATCGAGATGGGGCCGCCGAGCGACAGCACCTCCATCCCGCGCTCCAGGCCGTCGGTCGAGTCCATCGCGATGCAGCGCATCGTGTTCTCTCCGATGTCCTGCTGACATTCGAGGATGATCGTTGTGCCGTCGGGGCGCTTCACGCTCAGAGCGGTGTAGATGTCGGGAAGGGCTTCGCCGTCGGGGAACGTCACGTCCACCACAGCGCCAATGATTTGCGATATTTTACCTTTCAATTCCATATACTATATAATATGCATAAATGATTACAAAAATTGCGGTGCAAAGATACGAAAAATTTTCTTTGCACCGCAATTTTTTTTATGGAAGAACCTTTTTTTAACAATTCATGAGGCTGATGTGCTACCCGAGGCCGTGAAATGTCTTATTTATTACTGTGTCATTCCGAAAGGCCCTTTCGCAACCTGCGAAGCCTTGTTTCAATTTCAAAACACCCTTTTGCACCCCCGCAAAATCTTGTTTCAATTTCAAAACCCATTTTCGCAAACCGCGACATCTGTTTTCAAAACCGTTTTGGGGTATTGCTGCATTTTTCTTAGTAGCATTGGAAAACGCACATCACTTCGCTGCTGAAATCAAGGCGGCGCAGATTGCCGGAGTTGATGAAAAGGCGCACTGACCCGCAGTCGCCCCAGATGGTGTCATATTGGTAATCGTCAATTGTATCGTCTGTAGCATCAATTGTTGGAATTTGCAACAATAATGTATCAAATTGACTTCCTACCTCATCATATTGTTCGAAGGCAGGATAACCGAGCATTTGGAAATTCTCTTCTGAGACAGCCTGGAACATTGTGTTGTCGCCCAGTGCAAGTTCGTCAGCTGTCTGTTCCCGTTTCTCTTCGGGAAGTATCTTCTTCACGTAGTCTGCCACATAAGAGGTCCCCATTTCCTCGCCGTACAGGTTGCGGACAGCTTGGGCGGCAGCATCCTCAAAATCGAAATCCGACTGATTAATGCAGGATTCACTTTGCCGAACGCACAACGCAAACTCGTCCATCACTGGGCTTCCTTCGATTGTTTCAATCCGTGGGTATTGACCAAGTAAAGAGATATCTGCGCCTTTGTCAACTACTTTGTGATATACTACACGGAAGTTGGTTTGAGAAACTGGATTGTCAAAATCCACACCATAGCCCTCGGCTATTATGTTTTCGTCTGCGGATATGAAATATTGCAGAATACCCTCCTGTGGCAATGGGTCAAGGTGTGGCATATCGCCAAAATTCACTTGCATCACCATTGCCATAGGCTTCCCATTAGCATCGGTGGGATATGGTTGGGTATTATCCCAGTAAGGCATACCGCCAAGTTTGCTTTCAAAGACGGATGGCTTTCTGTTGTGATCAATGGCAAACCGCAAGCATTGCTTTGGAGGGTGCAAGCGATTGATCTCTTCTATGATAGCGGCCGTTTTCTTCTGCATAGCATCAATTATAGATGGTTCGGGAATATACTCAGGCAATCCTCGTGCTGCTAAACTTTCCTCAACAAGGTGTTTAGTCGCTTTGCGCAACTTGTATTGTCCTATTAGAAGCGTTCCCTTTGAAATGACAAAAAGGATGGCAAGAAAGATAAATGCCTTCCAATGGCCAGTGCTGATTCCGCGAACTAAAGCAATTACAAGCAAGATTGCCCACAGAATGTTACGTATCAATGATGTTTTCTTTTCTGTTTCCATTTTTTTTGACAATTATATATTTTCTACCAAACCCGCCCCGCAGTAAATTTTGCGGCAGGTGCAGGCAAAAGAATTAAAAACAAAGAGGAAAGCCTCCTGACGATTACTTGTGCAATCCGCAGGGGGAGGTAAAGTCAGCGAGTTATAAACATTACAATTCATCCAGTCGCTGTTACTTGTCCTTGTAATGTTGTCCGACTTGAACCACGGTAACTGTGATGATTTCATCCTTCACACGGTAGATCAGGCGGTCTTTCTGGTTGATGCGACGTGACCAATAGCCAGCATAGTCGCCCACCAGCGGTTCGGGCTTGCCAGTGCCCTCGTATGGATGAACACGCAGTTCTTCAAACAGGCGATAGACCTTATTGATGCTCGCCTTGTCGCCACTGCGGCCAAGCGCACGTAGTTCTTCCTCGGCCTTCGGAGTCAGTTCTATGCGGTACATCACAGGCTGAGCATTTGTTTCACGTCGTCAAGGCTCACCTCGCGGGCAAGTCCTTGTTTCTCCTGTTCCACGCTTTTGCGGAAGGAGCGAAGGGCCTCCTTGTCGGAATAAAAGTCGTCGTCAGTCGCGGGCTGAAGGACTTTCGCCCCGGCAGCCAACATCGCCTCGATGAGGTGCTTCATCACACTGCTCCTTCCGTCGTAGGATATTGTCATTGTTGCCATAATACTACTGTTTTTTTCTGTTATTATAACGCGCACATTCTTTTTTTATTGTGCAGGCGGGAAACAAAACTATTATAAATTGCGGCAGGGGCAGGCAAATAATACACAAAAAAATCGGACTGGCAAAAATTTTTCTTTCTGCCAGTCCGAAATCCGTATACGGAGTATTGTCGTAACTACTTAACTCCTCATTTGATACGCATCTTGTAGAAGGAGCGGTAGACGAAGTAGAGGGCGATGATCAGGAACACCACGCCAAACCAGGGGGCCAGGCTGCGGAAGCTGGCGCTGATGGCGATCTCCATGGCGAGGACGCCGAAGAGGGTGGTGAACTTGATGATGGGGTTCAGGGCCACCGAGGAGGTGTCCTTGAAGGGGTCGCCAACCGTGTCGCCAACCACCGAAGCGTCGTGCAGCTCGGTGCCCTTGGCCTTCATGTCGACCTCGACAACCTTCTTGGCGTTGTCCCAGGCGCCGCCGGCGTTGGCCATGAATACGGCCTGGAACAGACCGAACACGGCAATCGAAATCAGGTAGCTGATGAACAGGCAGACGGCGTTCTGGCCGCCGATGCTGTCGGGGCTGGACAGGCAGGCGAAGGCCAGCGCGAAGCAGAAGATGGCGATGAAGATGTTGATCATGCCCTTCTGGGCGTAGTTGGTGCAAATCTTGACCACTTCCTGGCTCTTGGCGATGTCGGCCTTCTTGGGGGCATTGGCGTCGAGCTTGATGTTGTCCTTGATATACTCCACAGCGCGGTTGGCGCCGGTGGTGACGGCCTGCATCGAAGCGCCGGTGAACCAGTAGATGACGCAGCCACCGAGGATGAATCCGAGGATGCTGTAGGGGTTCAGCAGGTTGAGGATGCTCTCGGGCTCAATGCCGAGGGTCTTCTGGATCATGAGGATGAGGCTGAAAATCATGGTGGTGGCACCCACCACGGCGGTGCCGATGAGCACGGGCTTGGCCGTGGCCTTGAAGGTGTTGCCGGCGCCGTCATTGGCTTCGAGGTAGTACTTGGCTTTCTCGAAGTCGGGCTTGAATCCGAACTCGCTCTCGACCTCCTTGGTGGTCTTCTCGATATCGTCCTCAATCAGCGACAGTTCGTAGACGCTCTGGGCGTTGTCGGTCACGGGGCCGTAGCTGTCCACGGCGATGGTCACGGGGCCCATGCCCAGCATGCCGAAGGCCACAAGACCGAAGGCGAAGATGCTGTAGTAGGCACCGAAGACGGGCTCGATGCCGAAGAAGGTGGAGGCGAAGTAGGCGATGACCATCAGCACGAAGAACACCACGCCGGTCCAGAAACCGCCCATGTTGCCGGCCACGAGGCCGGAAAGGATGTTCAGCGAGGCGCCGCCCTGCTCGGAGGCCTTGACAACCTCCTTGACATGCTTGGAGGTGGGGGAGGTGAAGAGCTTGGTGAACTCGGGGATGAGGGCGGCTCCCAGGGTGCCGCAGGAGATGATGATGGAGAGGGCAACCCACAGGTTGGGAACCACGGCGTTGACCTCGGGGGTGTTCAGGATGAAGTAGGAGGCGAGGAAGGTGCCGCAGATGCTCATGATGGAGGTGATCCACACCAGCCAGGTCAGCGGCTGCTCGAAGTTCATATCGTCGGCATTTTTATATTTCGCACGTGCTATCGCGCCATTAATATAGTAGGAAAGAACCGAAGCGAGGATGCCGAGGATACGCATGACGAAGATCCAGACGAGGAGTTTCACCTGCATCGAGGGGTCGGGCACGGCCAGGAGGATGAAGCTGACGAGGGCCACGCCGGTGACGCCGTAGGTCTCGAAACCGTCGGCGGTAGGTCCGATGGAGTCGCCGGCATTGTCGCCGGTGCAGTCGGCAATGACGCCGGGGTTGCGCGGGTCGTCCTCGCCGATTTTGAAGACCACCTTCATGAGGTCGCTTCCGATGTCGGCAATCTTGGTGAAGATACCGCCGGCGATGCGCAGGGCGCTGGCGCCCAGGCTCTCACCGATGGCGAAGCCGATGAAGCAGCTGCCGGCCAGGTTCTCTGGCATGAAGAGCAGGATGACGAGCATCAGCACCAGCTCGACGCAGATGAGTACAATACCGATGGACATACCGGCGCGCAGCGGGATGTTCAACAGGTCCAGGGGTTTGCGGCGCAGTGAGGCGAAAGCCATGCGGGCGTTGGCATAGGTGTTCATGCGGACGCCGAACCAGGCCACACCGTAGCTGCCCAGGATGCCGATGACCGTCCAGGCCAGGATCAGCACCACGGCACCGGCGCTCATCTTGCTCAGCACGCCGAAATACAGCGCAATGGCGGCACCGATGAAGACAAAGAGCAGCAGCAGGAACTTGCCCTGCTGCTTGAGGTAGGTCGAGCAGGTCTTGAAAATGACGTTGCCGATCTCGAGCATCGACTTGTGGGCCTTAAGTTTACGCACCTTGCTGAACTGCCAGAAACCGAACAGCAGTCCCAGCACCACGACCGCGAAGCCCCAATAAAGAATCGAGGCGTCGGGCGACGAGGCGAAACCCGCCGGCATTTCCAGGTCAGCTTCACTGGCAAACGACAAAAATGGCGTCGCCATCGCTAACAGAGTTAATGATAATTTCTTCATATTGAATAATTTTAGTTTGTGTTTCTGTCAAAAATCGACCTACAAATATATGTATTTTTTTTAAAATACCAAAAAAAAGTTTTCCACCGCCGAAATTTCTTCTCTCCCGTCCGCGCCCCGCGCGTCGTCTACCCTCGTCAGCCGGGAGACGCAGCATGCTGCGTCTCTACGGGAGGGGTCGGAGAGGGGTCGAAGAGGTACATAATTCGGCATTTCTTATATCGTTCTTATATCGTTCTCATATACTTCTCATATACTTCTTATATAGGTGATATAAGAAGTATATGAGAAGTATATAGGAACTATATGAGAAGGGCCGAATTTGACCCCTATCGGGGGGAGTTAAGAGTTATGAGTTATGAGTTAAGAGTTATGAGTTAAGAGTTATGAGTTTTGAGTGGGGAGAGATGAGCGATTTGAGGGGGTGTTGAAGGGGTGTTGAAAAAAGTTTTTTTATTATATTAAAAAAAATGTGTATTTTTGCAGCATGATTAGTAACAAAGACATGGCCGCACAGACGGCCGAATTCTTATTGACTGTGAAAGCGGTAAAGCTCAACGAGGAGCATCCTTTCACCTGGGCCTCGGGCCGAAAATCACCTATTTATTGCGATAACCGGGTCACGTTGTCGTATCCGGAAATCAGAACTTTCATCCGCCAGCGGTTCTCCGAAATCGTCAACGACGCATGGGGCGATGTCGACGTCATTGCCGGTGTCGCCACGGGCGGCATAGCGCAGGGCGCCCTTGTGGCCCAGGAGCTGGGCAAGCCCTTCGTCTATGTGCGTTCGGAGCAGAAGAGCCACGGTCTGACCAACCAGATCGAGGGCGAGATCCACGAGGGCCAGAGCGTTGTGGTCATCGAGGACCTGGTGTCGACGGGCAAGAGCTCGCTCATCGCCGTCAAGGCGCTGAGGGAGAAGGGCTGCGTGGTGAAAGGCATGGCCGCCATCTTCACCTACGGTCTCCAGGTGGCCGCCGACAACTTCAAGAACGAGGATGTCGAACTTTACACCCTCACCGACTACGACACGCTCATCGACGTGGCCCGCGAGCGCGAGTACATCCGCCCCGAAGCCATGGAGAGCCTCGCCAAGTGGCGCGTCAACCCCGAGCAGTGGAGCAAAGACCACGGCGAATAATAAGAAAAATGAAAATTGAAAATTGAAAAATGAAAATATCGAGATTCACACAAGGAATAGGTAGGGTTGCGTTGTTCGCAGGCCTGTTTGTCAATTTTCAATTTTCACACTTCAATTCGCTTCGCGCCCAGGACAGCGTTGTCCGCGTGCAGGTGGCCGACGGCGTGGAGATGGAGATGGTGTGGGTGGAAGGCGGCAGTTTCACCATGGGCAGCAACGCCACGCCGAAGGGTGTGAAGCTGACCTATGCGCTGGCGCGTCCCGAGCACCGCGTGACGGTGGACGGCTACTTCATTGGCCGCTACGAGGTTACGCAGGGACTGTGGCAAGCCGTCATGGGCGAGAATCCCTCGAAGTTCAAAGGCTCCGCCAACCTGCCCGTGGAGAGTGTCTCGTGGACCGAGGCCCAGGAGTTTGCCATGCGTCTCAGCCAGATGACGGGTCGGCGGTTCCGCCTGCCGTCGGAAGCCGAGTGGGAGTATGCCGCCCGCGGAGGCAGCAAGAGCCAGCGCAACCCCTATGCCGGGTGCAACCGCAACCAGCTGGACAACCACGGCTGGTACTGCGTCAACAGCGACGGCGCCACGCATGCCGTCGGCCAGCTCCAGCCCAACGAGCTGGGGCTCTACGACATGAGCGGCAATGTGGCCGAATGGTGCCAGGACTGGGTGGAGGCGTACACGTCGGAGGAGCAGACCAATCCTCGCGGCCCGCGCCAGGGGGAGAACCGCGTGCTCCGCGGCGGGCACTACAACAGCACCTCGGCGGCCTGCACGGTCTACGACCGCGGATGGTACCTGCCGAGCGGCAAGTACGAGTTGTACGGGTTGCGAATAGTTATGGAGGCCAACGTCAGTGAAGATTAAAGACCTTGAATTCGAGCCTTTTGTCACCGAGGCCGAGCTGGCCGAGGTGGTGCGGCGGACGGCGGAGCGCATCAACGCCGACTACGCCGGGCGCAAGGTCGTGCTCTGTCCCGTGCTCACGGGCAGCTTCATGTTCTTCGCCGACCTGGCCCGACAACTGACGGTGGAGAACGAGGTGTGCTTTGTGAAGTACACCAGCTACGAGGGCACTGCCTCGTCGGGCCGTGTCGATGCCTCGCTGCCTTTCCCCGCGAAGGTGAAGGACCGCGATGTCCTCATCGTCGAGGACGTGATCGACACCGGCATCTCGATGGACTATATGCTGCAGCAGCTGAGAGCGTTGCAGCCCCGCAGTGTCCGTGTCTGCGCCCTCTTCTACAAGCCCGGCAGCATGCAGAAGGATTTCAGGGTGGACTACGTGGGGCGCGAGATCGGCAACGAATTCATCGTCGGCTACGGCCTGGACTACGACCAGCAGGGGCGGACGCTGAAGGAAGTGTATGTTGTTAAGAGTTAGTGGTTAAAGTATCAACGATGAAAAAGGGAGTCAAAATACTGATGGTGCTTCTGGCGGTGGCCGGCATGTGGAGCTGCAACCGCGAGGAGGAACACTTGAATGTGGACCCGACGCTGCTCTACGGCCGTTGGGTTCAGGTTGACAAGCCGTACTACTGGACGTTCAACGCCGACGGTACGGGCAACCTGGTGAATCGCGAAGCGGTGCAGGAAGGCGACGCGGACAACGGCGACTTCACGTGGACGCTCAGCGACGGCGACCAGCTGCTGACCGAGTTCCGCGGCAGCGGCGAACTGGGGGGCATGTACATCCCCAAGCTGTACACCATCAAGGAGATTTCCACCACGTCCCTTCGCTGGGAGGACCAGTACGGACGGTCTACCAACTTCAATAAAACCAACTAGGCCATGAGTATCAAGAAAGGTTGGAAGATTACGTGGATTGCCCTCGGGAGCCTGCTGGGCCTGGTGGTGGTGACGGTGGCCGTGGCGCTGTGGCTGGTGTTCACACCGAGCAAGCTGACCAAGATTGTGAACGGCCTGGTGGGCAACTTCATTACCTGCGACGCAAAGTTCGGCAACGTCGACCTGACGTTGCTGTCCACGTTCCCCGATGCGGGCCTGAAGATTGAGGATGTGGTGATTGTGAATCCGGGCAAGGGTCCGGTGACAGAGGGCGTGCAGAACGACACCGTGGCCAAGATCGGCAGCCTGACGGTGGGCATCGACGTCAAGGCCTTCCTGAAGGATAACAAGGTCATTGTGCATCAAGTGGTGCTAGAAGACGCAACGGCCAACCTCTTCATTGACAGCCTTGGCACCGCCAACTTTGACATCTTCCCCAAGAGCGACGACACCACCAGCAGCGAGACCAAGCTGCCGGAGGTGATAGACCTGAAGAAAATCAAGATAGACAACCTTAACGCCACGTTCCTCAACTGCAAGGACGGCATGATGTCGGCCGAGGTGGCCGGCATGGACATGAACCTGAAAGGCTCTATGGAACAGGAGGATATCGTGGCCGACCTGAAGTTGGGAATCAACCAACTGTTCTTCGTCCAGGGCGAGGTCCAGCCGATGCTGACGGCCCACGTCAAGGGACTGGAGATGAAAGCGGACGGAAAGAAGGAGGGCGAGCACATCGACGCCGACATCAGGATTGACGGCAAGAATGTGGACCTGGACCAGGTGGACTCGCTGGGCAACCACACGCTCAAGGCCGTGCTGGACGGCCTGCTGCTGAAGGCCAAGGGCAACGGCGACATGGACTCGATGCGCTGCAAGCTGGACCTCGGCGTGGAGAAGGGTACCCTCAATGCCGCCGGCACCGAGATGGTCAACGAGACGCTGCGCGAGTCGAAGAAGGACCTGCTCGGCGTGGAGATGCCCGACGTGGTGGTCAAACTGAACAAGAAAGAAATTTGGCTCAGCGACAGCAAGATAAAGCTCGACGACTATGCGCTGATGCTCAACGGCCAGTGCTATCTGGCCACGGAAGAGCATCCCATGACGATGGATATGGCCGTGGAGACCGATGGCAGCTGGCGTGTGAAGCCGCTGCTGGACATTGTGCCGGAGCGCTTTGTGGGCTTCCGCAAGGGTATGGAACAGCTGGACGGCGACGTGGCTTTCGTGCTGAATGCCAATGGAACACTGACCGACAGCACGATGCCCAACATCGTTGGCAACATCAGGCTGGCCGACGGCCGCTTCTATGCGCCCAAGATGCTGCCCTACAAGATCAACAAGGTGAAGGGTGAGTTGGGGGTCGACCTCAACCTGGACAAGCGCAAGGAAAGCCATGTGACCATCAAGAACCTGAAAGCCCACACGCAGGGAACGGATGTGACGCTGAACGGAAGGGTGGACGACCTGCTGGGCGACATGAGGGTGGATGCAAAGGTGAAAGGAACGCTTCCGCTGGAGGATGTCAAACCGATGCTGCCCAAGACGATGAACATTGAGCTGGAAGGCGACGCCGACGTCGACGTCAGCGCCAAGTTTGCCATGAGCCAGCTGAAGAGACAGGCCTACGACAAGATGAAAGCCAGCGGCACGGTGAAGTTCAAAGGACTGCAGGTGGACCTCGACACCATCCATGCCACCGCTCCCGACCTCGCCATCGCCCTGCAGCTGCCCGCCACGGAGCACAAGGGTAGAATGGCCGATGTGAAACTGAAAGGCAGCGCCCTGAAAGCCAAGATGGGCAAGGGCATCAGTGCCGAAGTGAAGAACCCGGACATCAGCGTCGGGGTGAACAATATGATGAAAGAGCAGCTGGCCGCCTCGTTCAAACTTGGAATGGGGGAGACCGAGGCCAACGTGGACTCGATGATATTCTCGCTGGTGGAGCTGAAGCTCGACGGCAGCATGAGGATGGACAGCCTGCAAAAGGATGTGCTGAAGAAATTCAACCCCCGCCTGAACGCCGAGACCCGCAGCGCCCTGGTGTTTATGCCCCAGTTGCCCGAGGCTGTGCGCCTGAGGGATTTTGACATGAGCTACACCCCCGAGCTGATTGATATCCGCGAGGCCAAGGTGACGCTGGGCCATTCGGACTTCGAACTCTACGGCACTGTGGACAACTTCGAGGAATGGCTCGACAACAAGGCCATGCTGAAAGGAGACTTGAACTTCACGTCGGACTATGCCGATGTGGACCAGATAATGAACATGTTCAGCGGCATGGGCAGCGACCCCGACACACTGGAGGCCCAGCGGAAAGAGGATGCCGTTCCCGCCGAGGCCAATCCTTTCATTGTACCGAAGAACGTGAATGTCACGCTTCACACGCACATCAAGCGCAGCATCGCCTTCGGCAACGACTTGCACGATGTGGCCGGTGCCCTCACCGTCAAGGACGGCCGTGTGGTGCTCGACCAGATGGGTTTCGTGTGCAAGGCGGCGACGATGCAGTTGACGGCCCTCTACAAGTCCGACCGCCCGGGACATCTGTTCACGGCTCTGGACTTTCACCTGCTTGACATCCAGATTGACGAACTGCTGGACATGATACCGGCCGTCGACACCCTGGTGCCCATGCTGTCGGCCTTCAATGGCAACGCCAATTTCCACCTGGCCGCAGAGACCTATCTTGATGCACGCTACCAACCCAAGTTGCCCACCCTGAAGGGTGCCGCCGCCATCACCGGCGAGAACCTCGTTGTGATGGACAACAAGGACATCGCCACCATCGCCAAGTTGATGCGTTTCAAGAGTTGGAAGGACAAGGACAATAAAATCAAGGTCGACAGTCTCAGCGTCGAGATGGTGGCCATGGACGACGGGCACGGGTGCGAAGTGGAGATATTCCCCTTCCTGCTCAACGTCGGAAGCTATCAGGTTTGCATTTCCGGCCTGCAGGGCGTCGACAAGAGTTGCAACTACCACCTCGAACTGTTGAAGAACCCGCTGCTGGCCAAGGTGGGTGTCGACGTCAAAGGCTCCATCCTCAGCCCCAAGATATCGCTTGGAAAAGTTCTCTATGCCGACCTTTTCCGTCCGAAAAAACAGGGGGTGGCCGAGAAGAGAGCGCTCGAGGTCAAGCGTAAGGTCAGAGAGGCGTTGGAGGCAAACGTGAGGTAAGATAAGAGTTATGAGTTAAGAGTTACGAATTAAAGGTTATGAAGTTTTTTCACAGATACGAGTCAGAGATACACGGCAACTACCGCAAGGGTTACCTCCGTTTCGGCACCATCACGGGGGTGGTGCTGATGCTGTATATCTTTGTTCGATATATGATGGGCGTGCCGGCCGAGAGCCCCGAGGCCTACATCACCGACGGCCTCCTGCTGGTGGCGGTGTTCCTCTTCACGCTGCTCTACCGCAATGTGCTGCCCGACCGCAAAGCCACCCTTAAGGAGCTGATGCTGCTGGGGTTGGGCATTGCCGTGGTGGCCAGTGTGCTCTACGGCCTGTTCCTCTGGGTCTTCGGCAGCGCCGTTCCCGAACAGACGGAACTCTTCACCCGCACCCTGCGGGGCGAGGAGGCGTTCCCCATGGCCCCGGCGCACTACTGGGCTGCCTGGTGGGGCATCGAATCGGCTGTGAAGCTGTCCGTGCTCGGAGGCTTCGGAGCCTTCATAGCCGCCATTGTTTTCCGCAACGAGAAGTCGGCGGTGCATCAAAAGAATAATAATAACGAATAAAATATAATAACTATGGATATTTCAATTGTAGTACCGTTATACAACGAAGCCGAATCGCTGCCACACTTGGCCGAGTGGATCGACCGTGTGATGAAAGAGCACGGCTTCAGCTACGAGGTTGTCATGGTCGACGACGGCAGCAAGGATGGTTCGTGGAATGTGATCGAGAAGCTCCACGAGGGCAATCCCGCCTACCGTGGCATCAAGTTCAGAAGAAACTACGGCAAGTCCGCCGCCCTCAACACCGGCTTTGCCGCCGTGCAGGGCGATGTGGTCATCACCATGGATGCCGACCTGCAGGACAGCCCCGACGAGGTGCCCGAACTCTTCCGCATGATCAAGGAGGACGGCTACGACCTCGTCTCCGGCTGGAAGAAGAAACGCTACGACTCCAAGCTGGCCAAGAACATACCGTCGAAGTTCTTCAACGGCACCACCCGTCTGCTCAGTGGCATCAAGCTGCACGACTTCAACTGCGGTCTCAAGGCCTACCGCCGCGATGTGGTGAAAAGCATCGAGGTCTACGGCGAGATGCACCGCTACATCCCCGTTATCGCCAAGTGGGCCGGATTCGGCAAGATAGGGGAGAAGGTGGTCCAGCACCGCAAGCGCGAGTTCGGCGTCACCAAGTTTGGCATGAACCGTTTCATCAACGGCTACCTCGACCTGATGAGCATCATGTTCATGAGCAAGTTCGGCAAGCAGCCCATGCACTTCTTCGGCGCCGTGGGCAGCGTGTCGTTCCTCTTCGGCTTCGTGGCCCTCATTGTGGTGCTCTGCCTGCGCCTGGCCAGCCGCATATCACTCACCAACAGCGTCTGGTTCTACCTTTCCATTCTCTTTGTACTGATGGGCACGATGCTCTTCCTCGCCGGATTCATCGGCGAACTGGTCTGCCGCAACAGCACTACACGTAACCAATACCTAATCGAAAAAGAATTATGAGCCTCCAATGTGGTATAGTGGGACTGCCCAATGTGGGCAAGTCAACCCTCTTCAACTGCCTGAGCAACGCCAAAGCCCAGGCGGCCAACTTCCCCTTTTGCACCATCGAGCCCAACGTGGGTGTCATCACCGTCCCCGACGAGCGTCTGGCCAAGCTGGTGGAGATTGAACGTCCCGCCAGCGTGGTTCCCGCCACCGTCGAGATTGTCGACATCGCCGGCCTGGTGAAAGGCGCCTCCAAGGGCGAAGGCCTGGGCAACAAGTTCCTGGCCGACATCCGCAACTGCGACGCCATCATCCATGTCCTCCGTTGTTTCGACGACGACAACATCACCCATGTCGACGGCTCCGTCGACCCCGTACGCGACAAGCTCACCATCGACCTCGAACTCCAGTTCAAGGACCTCGAAACCATCGAGAACCGCTATGAGAAAGAGGTCAAGAAGAGCAAGGCCGGCGGCGACGCCCATGCCAAACGCCTGGTCGAGGTGATGGACCTCTACAAGGCCGCCCTGCTCGACGGCAAGAGCGCCCGCACCGTGCAGCTCGACGAGAACCAGGCCGAAGTGGCCCGCGACCTCATGCTCCTCACCTCCAAGCCCGTGCTCTATGTCTGCAATGTCGACGAGGCCTCCGTGGTCAACGGCAACGCCTACGTCGACGCCGTCCGCGAGGCTGTGAAGGACGAACAGGCCGAAGTCCTCGTCATCGGCGCCGGCATCGAGGCCGACATCGCCGAGCTGGAGACCTACGAGGAGAAGCAGATGTTCCTCGAAGACCTTGGCCTCAAGGAGAGCGGCGTCAACCGCCTCATCAAGGCTGCCTACCACCTGCTCAACCTCCAGACCTTCCTCACCGCCGGTCCCAAGGAGTGCCGTGCATGGACCTTCCGCAAGGGTATGAAAGCCCCTCAGACAGCGGGTATTATCCACTCCGACTTCGAGCGTGGCTTCATCCGCGCCGAGGTCATCAAGTACGACGACTATGTCGCCCTGGGCTCCGAGGCCAAGTGCCGCGAGGCCGGCAAGATATCCGTCGAAGGCAAAGACTATGTTGTCCAGGACGGCGACATTATGCACTTCCGTTTCAACGTATAAAGTATTGTCGAATGAAGAATAGGATGAATAACAAGAACCGCATGCAGCTGGCGCCCCGCGTCAGCCGATGCCTCGTTCTTTGTTTCTCGTTCTTCATTCTAATGGCCTCCTGCTCCACCGAAAAAGCCAAGTGGACCAACATCCAGTACCACAACCTCACCTGCCATTACAACGTCTACTGGAACGGCAACGAGAGCCTCAAGGCCGGCAAGGCCAAGCTCCGCCAAGCCGCCGTCGACGACTACACGCGCTTCCTCCTGCCCGAGAATATCGGCAACGACGAGGTGGCACGCTCCATCTATCCTGAGATGGACCGAGCCATCGAGAAAGGCGTCAAAGGCATACAGAAGCACAGCATCTTCGTCAAGGGCGTAGAGCACGTGCCCTACATCAAGGAGTGCTACCTCATGACGGCCTATGCCACCTTCTACAAGCACGACTACGTCTCCACCGCCAACACTTGCGACATCCTCATCCAGCAGTTCACCGGCACCCATGCCGGCGACGAGGGCGCCGTCCTCCTGGCCCGTTGCATGACCATGGAGAAGCGCTACGAGGAAGCCGAGGCCGCCCTCGACCAGCTTGTACAGCGGCTGGCCAAAGGCAATTTCTCCCGCAACCAGCGCGACAAGCTCTACATCGCCATGGTCGAAGCCACCGTCCCGCAGGAGAAGTACAAGAAGGCCGTCGAGTACATCCACGAGGCCATCGACGCCTCCTCCGACCGCTACACCAAGGCCCGACTCTCCTTCCTCATGGCCCAGATCTACCGCCACCTCGACAAGCGCGCCGTCGCCTCCAAGTACTACGACCAGGTGCTCTCCTATCGTCCGCCCTATGTGCTGGAGTTCAACGCCAAACTCGGCATGGCATCCTGCGCCGACCTCGAACACACCGACATCGTCAAGCTCGAACGACAGCTCGACGACATGATCAAGGACAAGAAGAACGAGGAATACCGCGACCAGATCTACTTCGCCAAGGGCGAGATGTTCCTCGGCGTCAAACAGCCCGACAAAGCCTGCGACAACTACCGCCGCTCCGTGGCCCTGGCCACCGCCAACAAGGCCCAGCGCGCCCAGTCGGCCCTCCGCATGGGCGAAGTGCAGTACGAGGTCTTCGAGAACTACGACCTCGCCCAGCGCTACTACGATACCGCCATGCAGTGCATCGGTGCCGACTACCCCCGCTACGACTATATCCGCCGCCGCCACGAGATGCTCACCGAGCTGGCCTCCTACACACGCGTCTACGAACGCTGCGACTCCCTCCTCGCCGTGGCCACCATGCCCGAAGCCGAGCGCATGCAGCTCATCAACAAGAAAATCGAAGAGCTCCGCAAGTCCGAAGAGGAAGCCAAGGAACGCGCCCTGCTCGAAGAGCTCCGCAACGACGCCCGCCAGCAGCAGAACACCCTCACCGGCGACTGGTACTTCTACACCCCCAACACCGTGCAGAAAGGCAAGGAAACCTTCCGCCAGCGCTGGGGCATGCGCTCCCTCGAAGACCTCTGGTTCCTCTCCAACAAGATGTCGTCCTTCGATTTCGACGACCTCGCCGAGGAACCCGACAGCGACACCGTTGCCACCGATTCGCTCGCCGCCGGACAGGCGAAGTCCGCCGCCAAGGACGGCGACCCCACCGACCCCCACAGCGTGGCCTACTACCTCAAGGACCTCCCCGCCACGCAGCAGGCCCTCGACTCCATCGACTCCCTCACCTCCATCTCCCTCCTCAACGCCGGCTACATCTTCTACGACGGCATCGGCAACATCCCCCGGGCGCTGGAGTGCTACCATCGTCTGGCCAAGGACTACACCTCTTTCCCCGAGATTGTCCAGGCCTTCTACATGCTCTATCGCATCTACGACCGCCAGGGCAACACCCCCCAGGCCAACTACTACCGCGACATGGTCCTCATGGGCTTCCCCGACAGCGACTTCGCCAACCTCATCCGCGACAACGAGTACTACAAGGAACTCATCCGCCGCTCGCGCCGCATCGAAGCCGACTACGAGGAGCTCTACGACCAGTATGCCAGCCACCGCTACGCCACGGTCATCAACCTTGTCGACGAAGCCGAAGAGCTCTATCCCGACAACCCCGCCCTCAACAAGTTCCGCTACTGGAAAGGCCTGGCCCTGGCCCACCTCGGCAACCACGACGACGCCGTGGCCCTCTTCACCACCCTCGCCGCGCTGCCCCGGACCGACAGCATACAGCCCCTTGCCGAGGCCCAGCTGGCCCTCCTGCAGGACTCTGCCTTCGCGCTCTCCGAAACCATCACCGACGCCGACGAGCAGCGTGCCCGCAACCGCTCTAACACTCAGACAACCACGCAGCCAAGCAATCAGACAGCCGTGGAGGAGGAAGCGCCCCTGCCGCCCGAGTCGATGCTCTACCGCTACCGCGAAAACCAGCAGTACTTCGTCGTTGTCATCATCAACGACCGCACCATCAACGCCACCGAGCTGCAGAAGACCCTCTCCGACTTCAACTCCCGCTACTACTCCAACTCCGGCTACCGCGTCAACGCCGCCCTCTTCACCGATACCACCCAGATCATAACCATCCACCGCTTCGTCGACGCCGACGAGGCCATGGGCTACTGGCGCCACCTCCAGGCCGAGGAAAGCCCCTTGCGCAAATATGCCGACAGCGACCACCAGGAGTTCGCCATCACCACGCAGAACTACGCCACCTTCTACAACCGCAAGAACCCCGACGCCTACATACCCTTCTTCAACAAATACTACCTGAAAAAGAAACAATAAAACATAGATAATTCATTAAATACATTAATCAACATGGCAAGAACAATGGAAACAGAAACCCTCGAATCGATCAACATCATCACCAAAGGCACAGTCATCAAAGGCGATGTAACCTCCACCGGCGATTTCCGTCTGGACGGCACCCTCGAGGGCAACATTCAGCTTAACGGCAAGCTCGTTGTCGGCGACACCGGCATTGTCAACGGCAATATCCTCTGCATGAACGCCAACATCATCGGCACCGTCAACGGCAACCTCTCGGTCAAAGAGCTGCTGTCGCTCCACGCCACTGCCCGCGTCAAAGGCGACATCCTCATCAACAAGCTCTCCATCGAGCCCGGCGCCGTCTTCACTGGCAAATGCTGCATGCTCGACGAGGTGCGCAAACAGCAGCAGCTCGACGCCGAACACGCTGCTGCCGAACAGGCTGCTGCCGAACATATGGCCAACGAGGATTGACACCCATGTCCGACCAGTCCGAGCGCCAGACCCTGGCCATGCTCTTCGAGCAGTGGTCTGGCTTGCCTTGTGTCGAAATCCTGGCCCTCGGCGCACAGGGTTCCTCCCGCCGCTACTACCGCCTGACAGCGCAACACTGGGACGCGGGCTGCCAGCCCGCGAACGATGGGACGCAGGCTGCCAGCCTGCGAACCCTCTCGGCCATCGGCACCGTCGGCGACGACCTCCGCGAGAACCGCGCCTTCTTCGCCCTCGACCGCCATCTCCGCGCCAAAGGCATCCGCGTGCCCGAACTCTACGCCGTCGCCCCCGACGAGCGCTGCTACCTCCAGCAGGACCTCGGCGACCTCTCCCTCTACGGCCTCCTGCACGAGAAGCAGCGGCAGGGTGGGGGCTTCGACGCCGAGATGCTTGCCTTCTACAAGCAGGCCCTCGCCGACCTCGCCGCCATCCAGCAGGCCGGCGCCGACTTCGACTTCTCCTACTCCTACCCCCGCGCCGACTTCGACCGCCAGTCCATCCTCTGGGACCTCAACTATTTCAAGTACCACTACCTCAAGCTCGCCCATGTCGCCTTCGACGAGCAGCTCCTCGAGGACGACTTCCAGCGCCTCGCCGATCTCCTTCTCCAGGCCGACACCCACTACCTCCTCTACCGCGACTTCCAGACGCGGAACATCATGATTGGCCTCACCCCAGCCCCTCTCCCAAGGAGAGGGGATTCGCCCATCACTGACTGCAACAGCCTCCCCTCTCCTTTGGAGAGGGGCAGGGGTGAGGCCCCGCTTTACTATATCGACTTCCAAGGCGCCCGCCGCGGCGCGGCGCAGTACGACGTGGCCTCCATCCTCTACAGCGCCAAGTCCAACCTTCCCGAACCCATCCGCCGCGAGCTCCTGGACCACTACCTCCGCGTCCGGGGCATCAAGGGCGACGAACGGCGCCGCTGGCTCGACCACTTCTGGGCCTACCTCCTGCTGCGCATCCTCCAGACCCTCGGGGCCTACGGCTACCGCGGCATCTTCGAGCGCAAGGAGTACTTCCTCCAGTCCATACCCCTGGCCCTGCAGAACCTCCGCCGCCTGGCCGAGGACCACCCCCAGGTCCTCGACGGCCTGCCGCATCTGAAACAAATCGTCGAAAGCCTCACCACAGAAGGCCTCACCCCAGCCCCTCTCCAAGGGAGAGGGGATTTGCCTACCACAGCCTGCGGCAGCCTCCCCTCTCCTTTGGAGAGGGGCTGGGGTGAGGCCAGTGAGGCCTTGACCGTCACCGTCCTCAGCTTCAGCTACAAACAGGGCCTCCCCGAGGACCCCAGCGGCAACGGCGGCGGCTTCATCTTCGACTGCCGCGCGCTTCCCAACCCCGGCCGCTACCCCGAATACAAAGCCTACACCGGCAAGGACCGTCCCGTCATCGAGTTCCTGCAGAAGGAACCCCCTGTCGACGAGTTCCTGGGCAACGTAAAGCGCATCCTCGCCCAGAGCGTGGACAAATACCGCGAACGCCACTTCACCTCCCTGCAGGTGGCCTTCGGCTGCACCGGCGGCCAGCACCGCTCCGTCTACTGCGCCGAGCAGACCGCCCGCTGGCTGCGCGAAACCTATCCCGACGTCGCCGTCGCCCTCTGCCACCGCGAGCAGGACACCCCCCGGAAGCAGTAGTCCCGCCACCCTGTCAAACACCCACCCGACACCTACCCGAGAGGTACATAATTCGGCATTTCTTATATCGTTCTTATATCGTTCTCATATACTTCTCATATACTTCTCATATACTTCTTATATATGTGATATAAGAAGTATATGAGAAGTATATAGGAACTATATGAGAAGGGCCGAATTTGACCCCTTTCGGGGGGAGTTATGAGTGAGGAGTGATGAGTGATGAGTTGGGGTAAAAAACGGTTGGGAATGGGGGTAGGAGAGGTGTTTTGCATGGGGTCGGAGGTGAGAGGGAGAAAATTTATTATACTGACATTTAACGAGATGAGAAAAAGTTTGAAAAATTATTTTGTCAGTTCGGAAAATGTTCGTACTTTTGCACTCGCTTTCGAAAGGGAAAGTGTCCGAAAGGAACCAAACAATGCCGCATTCGTCTAGTGGTCCAGGACATCTGCCTCTCACGCAGAAGATCATCAGTTCGACTCTGATATGCGGTACGAAAAAACCTCCCAAGATTTACGGGGAGGTTTTTTTTTAGTTATGAGTTAAGAGTTATGAGTTAAGAGTTATTTTTTTTTCGTATCTTTGCAGTTGATTTATGGGACGATATTTTATACATTTGGCCTATCATGGAGGTAGTTACAACGGCTGGCAGACGCAGCCGGGGCTGCCGACGGTGCAGGAGACGCTGGAGCGTGCCCTGTCGACGCTGCTGCGGGAGAAGATTGCCGTGGTGGGGTGCGGACGGACGGACACGGGGGTGCATGCCAGCGATTTTTATGCGCACTTCGACAGTTCAGTGTTAAGTGAGCAGTGTTTAGTGTTTAGTAGGGATTTGGTGTTCAAGCTGAACAGTTTTCTGCCGACAGATATCGCGATTTACGACATTTTCCCGGTGGCGGGGAATGCGCATGCACGGTTCGACGCTGTGGCGCGGACGTACCAGTACCATGTGAGCGACCGGAGGCTGCCGTTCCGCCAGGGGCAGTACTGCCGGATATACTACCGTCCGGACGTGGAACTGATGAACGAGGCGGCGCGGGTGCTGATGGAGTATGAGGATTTTACGAGTTTCGCGAAGCTGCACACGCAGGTGAAGACGAATATTTGCCACCTGAGCGAGGCTCGGTGGGAAGAGGTACCCCTCAGTCCTGCGGACAGCTCCCCTAGGATAGGGGAGCAGCAATATGAGTGGGTGTTCACGATCAGGAGCAACCGTTTTTTGAGGAATATGGTGCGGAGTGTGACGGGGACGCTGCTGGATGTGGGACGGGGCAAATTGAGTATCGAGGGCCTGCGCGAAATCATTGAAAAGAAGGACCGCTGCGCGGCGGGGACGAGTATGCCGGCGTGCGGGTTGTTTTTGACGAAGGTGGAATACCCGGAGGGAGTTTTAAGTTTTAAGCTTTAAGTTTTAAATGTTAAGTGTTAAGTGTTAAGTTTTAAGTGTATGAAATATATAGAAGTTAGTTTTACGATGGACGATACCGGCATGTTTCGCGATATGCTGGTGAGCGAGTTGGCCGAGGGGCCGTATGAGAGTTTTGTGGACACGAAGGAGGGTGTGAAGGCGTATGTGCCTGTCGACCAGTTCGACCGCCACTTCCTGGAGGTGACGGTGGAGACGTTTCCGCTGCCGCTGAAGTACACGGTGGCGGAGATGGAGGACCGCGACTGGAACGCGGAGTGGGAGAAAGGGCACGAGGCGGTGCTGGTGAAGGCCGACAACGGCACAAGCATCTGGGTGCGTGCGCCGTTCCATCCGCACAGGACCGACGTGGACTACGAGCTGGTGATCGAGCCGAAGATGAGTTTCGGCACGGCGCACCACCCGACGACGTATATGATGCTGAGTTATGTGGCCGAGCTGGAGATGGTTGGGAAGCGGGTGCTGGACATGGGTTGCGGCACCGCAGTGCTGGGCATCCTGGCGAAGCTGCGGGGTGCGGAGTACGTGATGGGCATCGACGTGGACGAATGGGCCTATCGCAACGGGCTGGAGAATGCGGCGTCGAACGGTGTGGAGCTGGACCTGAGGCTTGGCGATGCGGGACTGCTGGGTGTTGCCGGCGGGACGCCGGCGCTCCAACCCTTCGACGTGATTATCGCCAATATCAACCGCAATATTCTGCTGCGCGACATGGAGGCCTATGCCCGTGTGCTGAAGGGTGGGGGAGTGCTGCTGCTGAGCGGCTTCTACGAGGCCGACGAGGGGGCGCTGATTGCCCGCGCCAACGAGCTGGGGATGACCTTCGAGCAGAAGAAAAACCGTGAGGGATGGAGCGCGATTCAGTTAAGAGTTAAGAGTTAAGAGTTAAGAGTTTGGGTTATGAAAGGCAGTGTGGTTCAAAATAAGAGTTTTGATTTCGCGGTAGAGACGATCAAGATTTGCCAGTACCTTACGGAGGAACGGCATGAGTTTAACCTTTCGAAGCAATTGGTGCGAAGCAGTACAAGCAACGGCGCCAACATAAGGGAGGCTAGAAGGGCACAATCGACAGCTGATTTTGTGGCAAAGATGTCGATTTCACTGAAGGAGGCCGAGGAGTCGCGTTATTGGTATGAACTCTTGGCTGCATCGGACTATATAACGTCAGAGCAAGGCGAACGGATGGTATTGCAATGCGATGAGATTGTGAAGATGTTGAGTTCGATAGTCAAGACCATGCGTGACAAACTCCAAAACTCATAACTCTTAACTCATAACTCTTAACTGCCATGATTGTTTGTATTGCTGAGAAACCATCGGTTGCGCGGGAGATTGCGAAGGTGCTGGGGGCGAATGCGTCGCACGACGGCTTTATGGAGGGCAACGGATACCAGGTGACGTGGACGTTCGGCCACCTGTGCTGCCTGAAGGAGCCGCAGGACTACTGCGACCAATGGCGGAGATGGAGCTTGGGGAGCCTGCCGATGATTCCGCCGCGGTTCGGTATCAAACTGATTGACAACCAAGGATACGAGAAGCAGTTCAAGACGATAGAGCGCCTGATGCAGGCGGCGGACGGCATCATCAACTGCGGCGATGCCGGCCAGGAGGGTGAGCTGATACAGCGGTGGGTGATGCAGAAGGCGAAGGCGAAGTGTCCGGTGCAGCGGTTGTGGGTCTCCTCGCTCACCGAGGACGCTATCCGCGAGGCCTTTGCGAACCTCAAGCCGCAGGACGAGTACCAGAGCCTGTACGAGGCGGGCCTCTGCCGCGCTATAGGCGACTGGCTCCTCGGCATGAATGCCACTCGCCTCTACACCATACGCTTTGCGCAGGCGAAGGGTCAGGTGCTGAGCATCGGGAGGGTGCAGACGCCGACGCTGGCGATGATAGTGAAGCGGCATTTCGAGATCAAGAACTTTGTGCCGGAGAAGTACTGGGTGCTTTCGACGGTGTATAGGGGCGTTACGTTCAGTTCGACGAAGGGCAAAATTAAGAAACCCGAGGAGGGGCAGGCGGCGCTGGAGGCCATCAGGGGCAAGGACTTCGAGGTGACCTCGATAGAGCAGAAGGCGGGAACAGAGGCGCCCCCGAGGCTGTTCGACCTGACGAGTCTGCAGGTGGAGTGCAACAAGAAGTTCTCGTTTTCGGCCGACGACACGTTGAAGCATATCCAGAGCCTGTACGAGAAGAAGTTGACGACCTATCCGCGTGTGGACACGACGTTCCTGAGCGACGACATCTATCCCCGCTGTCCCGGCATCCTGCAGGGCATTCGCCCGTATGCGCCGTTGGTGCAGCCGCTGATGGGGAAGAAGCTGAAGAAAAGCAAGAAAGTGTTCGACTCGACGAAGGTGACGGACCACCACGCCATCATCCCGACGGGCACGGACCCCTCGACGGTGGACCTCTCGCTGGCCGAGAAGAGGGTGTACGACATGGTGGCGCGGAGGTTCATCGCGGTGTTCTATCCCGACTGCAAGTTCAGCACCACGACCGTCATGGGGGAAGTTGAGAGCGTTGAATTCAAGGCCACGGGCAAGCAGATACTGGACGAGGGCTGGCGAGCTGTGTTCGGCGGGAAGAGCGAGCTGAGCGACGAGGGCGAGAAAGCCGACGATAAGGAGCAGGTGCTTCCGGCTTTCGAGCAAGGGGAGAAGGGCCCGCACGAGCCGTTGCTGACCGAGAAGCAGACCACGCCGCCGAAGCCCTACACCGAAGCCACGCTGCTGCGCGCCATGGAGACGGCGGGCAAGACCGTGGAGAACGAGGAGCTGCGCGATGCGCTGAAGGCCAACGGCATCGGGCGTCCGTCGACGCGTGCGGCCATTATCGAGACTCTATACAAGCGTCAGTACATCAGCAAGGTGCGCAAGAGTTTGGAGCCCACGCCGACGGGCATTGCCCTGATTGGGGTGATACAGGAAGAGTTGCTGAAGAGTGCGGAGCTGACGGGGCAGTGGGAGAAGAAGCTGCGCGACATCGAGGCACACAAGTACGACTCGCACCAGTTTATCGACGAGCTGAAGCAGATGGTGACGCAGATAGTGCAGCAGGTGATGGCCGACGGCACGCGGAGGCTGGTGTATCAATGAATTAGGAATTAAAAATTAGGAATTAGAAATTGGATTGCCGGCGACAATGAATAAAGCGCGACCTTCCAATTCCTAATTTCTATTTCCTAATTCCTAATTCCTAATTCTTAATTCCTAATCTCCAATCAGGAACACGGTGTTTCTTTTGTGCAGATCTATTTTTGATCTTTCAGTCTGCCATTTGGCGGAGGGCAGCGTTCGGATATACTGTGTGGGCAGCGTGAGGTCGCAGGCCACGCAGACGAGGGTCTGGGGGTGGAGGGTCGCGCTGAGAGCCTCGAGCATCTGGTTGTTGCGATAGGGGGCTTCGATGAAGATTTGTGTTTCGTGCACATGCTGCACGCGTTCCTCGAGGCGGCGGATGGCGGCGGCGCGTGCGGAGCGGTCGACGGGGAGGTAGCCGTTGAAGGCGAAGCGCTGTCCGTTGAGGCCGCTGGCCATGAGGGCGAGCATGAGGGATGAGGGCCCGACGAGGGGTACCACCTCGATGCCGCGCCGTTGGGCGACCTTGGTGATCATCGCCCCAGGATCTGCCACGCAGGGCAAGCCGGCCTCGGAAAGGAGACCGATGTTCTCGCCGCGGTCGATGGCCTCGAGGTATCCTCCGATGGCCTCGTGCGAGGTGTGCTCGTTGAGTTCGAGGAAGACGGTGTCGTCGATGGCGTAGGGGTAGCCGGCCTTTTTGAGGAATCTCCGCGCCGTGCGCACCTCCTCGACGATGAAGGTGTGGCACTGCGACAGCAATTCCATATTGTGCGTCGGTAGAGAATATCCTATCTCTTCGGCCCCTATCGGCACCGGAAACAATATCAGTTTTCCTTTATTCATCTTTTAAAAATACTTTTTTTGTATAAATAACTGCCTTTTTGAAAAAAAATTGCAGGACATATACACAATAATTTCTCTTTTTTATAGTTTTGTACTGTAAAAAAAATGATAAAAATGAAAAAAATATTTCTTTCAAGCATTGTAATTTTGTCGTTGTCGCTACATTCCTGCACCGCCCAACCCTCGGAGGTGACGAGTGCTTTGTCAACCCCGGAGGTGCAACCGATGAACAGTACGGCAGCGCCCTCGTTGCCGTTGAGGGACTTTACGGATGTTGCTGCGGCGACGATTGACGGCGTGGTGCACATCAAGTGCGAGATGACGCAGCTGACACCGCTGTACCGGTCGTTCTTCGGTTTTATCATCCGTGAGGGTGTGCAGAGGCAGGTGTACGATGCATATGGTAGCGGCGTGATAGTGACGAGCGACGGCTACATACTGACCAACAACCATGTGGTGCAGGATGCGGAGCGGATCACGGTGACGCTGAATGACCGGAGGGAGCTGCCGGCGCGCCTGGTGGGCAACGACCCGGCGACGGACCTGGCGGTGATTAAGGTGGAGGCCGAGGGCCTGACGTATATTCCCTTCGGCAACAGCGACGCGGTGAGGGTTGGAGAGCCGGTGCTGGCCATCGGCAACCCGTTCAATCTGACGTCGACGGTGACGAGCGGCATCATCAGTGCAAAGGCCCGCAACATGCACATCATAGACAATCCGCGGAGCAACGAGACGCCGCTGGAGAGTTTCCTGCAGACGGATGCTGCTGTGAACAGCGGCAACAGCGGCGGCGCGCTGGTGAATGCACGCGGTGAGCTGGTGGGCATCGTGACTGCCATTGCCTCGGGCAACGGAAACTATATCGGCTATTCGTTTGCCATTCCATCGAACATTGCGATGAAGGTGGGCGGCGACCTGCAGCGGTACGGCTACGTGCAGAGAGGGTACCTGGGAGTACAGGTGACCGAGGTTGATGCCAGTGTGGCGCGCCAGACGGGTGCGAGGGACCTGAAGGGTTTGTATGTTGGCAAGGTGAACAAGGACTGCGCGGCAGAACGTGCAGGCATCCGTCAGGGGGATGTGATTGTCCGCGTGGCTGGCAAGGAGGTGAACACGTTTGCGGAGATGATGGAGGAGCTGGGTCTGTTTTCGCCCGGTGACGAGGTGGATGTGGACTATGTGAGGGAAGGGAAGAGCTATACGGTGAGGGTGACGCTGCTGAATTCGAATGGCAATACGAAGGTTATCAGGAGGAATTAGGGATTAGGAATTAGGAATTATTGGGTGGATGACGCTGGAGGACAAATACAGGGAGATGACGACGCGGCCGGTGAAGGGACTGGTGTGCAAGATGGCGTTGCCGACGATTATCGCCATGGTGACGTCGGCGCTGTATAATGTTGTGGACGCGGCGTTCATAGGGCGGTTGAGCACGGAAGGCACTGCGGGCATCGGCATATCGTTTGCCTACATGACGTTTATCCAGGCGTTGGGCTTCTTTTTCGGCCACGGAAGCGGGAACCATATCTCGAGGGCACTGGGCGCGAAGGATGTGGGGTCGGCATCGGTGGTGGCCACGGTGGGCTTTTTCACCCCGTTTTTGCTGGGTTTGTTGGCGGCGTTGTGCTGCGTGGGGAACCTGAGCTGGCTGAGCCGGCTGCTGGGAGCGCCGGAGGAGGTGGTTCCGTATGCGAACGACTACCTGCGCTACATTGTGCTGGCGACGCCGTTCATGATGTCGGCGTTGACGCTAAACAACCAGCTGCGACTGCAGGGAAACGCGAATTTCGGCATGGTGGGCATTGTGAGTGGCGCGGTGCTGAACATGGTGCTGGACCCGCTGTTTATCTTCACGTTCGACATGGGGGTGAGCGGAGCGTCGCTGGCCACAGCGGTGAGCCAGCTGTGCTCGTGGGTGCTGCTGCTGTGCGGCACGTTCAGACCTGAGAGTGTGCATATAAGGTGGAGGGATTTCAAGCCATCGTTGAAGGTGTACTACGAGATATTCCGCGGCGGGTTGCCGTCGCTGTTCCGGCAGGTGTTCAACTGTGCGGCGGCGGTGAGCCTGAACTACTGCGCGGCGCTGTATGCGGCGCCTGGTGAGGAGGCGTCGGCGGTGGCGGCGTTTGCTGTGGTGACGAGGGTGATGATGTTCGCGTTCAGCGTTGTGCTGGGATTCTCGCAGGGATTCCAGCCGGTGTGCGGGTTCAACTACGGGGCAAAGCTTTACGAGAGGGTGAGGGAATCGTGGCTGTTCACCACATGGGTGGGGACGGGCTTCTTGCTGGTGATATCGACGGCGGGGTTTGTGTTTGCGCCGGAGGTGGTGGCGCTGTTCCGGGCTGAGGATCCGGTGCTGATAAGAATCGGGGCCGAAACGCTGCGCTGGCAGTGTGTGGCGTTTCCCCTGGTGGCGATGTTCACGACGACGGGGATGCTGTTCCAGAATATCAGGTATACCTTCCCGGCGACGCTGCTGAGTGTGTGCCGGAACGGACTGTTCTTTCTGCCGGCGCTGCTGTTGCTGCCGATGTGGCTGGGGTTGAGGGGCGTGGAGATGGCGCAGGCGGTGGCGGACGTGCTGACGTTTGTGCTGGCGGTGCCGTATGCGATATGGATCAACAGGAAGCTGAAGAGGATGAGTAGAGGAGTGGCTGAGTGACAGAGTGGCAGAGTGGGGGAGTGATGAGTTATTTTTTCCGATTTATCGGAATTTTTTTGTATCTTTGCATTTGCTATAAATAGTATATATACGATAATGGAAGAGAACGAAAAAGATATTATTCAGGAAGTTACCAACGAGGAATACAAGTGGGGCTTCACCACGGATATTGCCACGGAGACGATACGCAAGGGTTTGGACGAGGAGGTGGTGCGTTTGATCTCGCAGAAAAAGGGCGAGCCGGAGTGGCTGCTGGAGTTCAGGCTGGAGGCGTTCCGCCGCTGGCAGAAGATGAAAGAGCCGGACTGGGCACACCTGGAGTATGAGACGCCCAACTATCAGGACATCATCTACTTCGCTGCCCCGAAGCAGGAGAAGAAGAAAAGCATGGACGAGGTGGATCCGGAGCTGCTGGCAACCTTCGACAAGCTGGGCATTCCGCTGCGCGAGCGCGAGGTACTGGCGGGAGTGGAGAGTGCTGCAGGCGTGGCCTACGACGCCATCATGGACTCGGTAAGCGTGAAAACCACCAGCCAGAAGGCGCTGGAGGAGAAGGGCATCATCTTCATGCCCATTAGCGAGGCCGTGCAGAAGCACCCCGACCTGGTGCGCAAGTACCTTGGCAGCGTGGTGCCGAGCACCGACAACTTCTTCGCCGCATTGAACAGCGCCGTGTTCAGTGACGGCTCCTTCTGCTACATTCCCAAAGGGGTTCGCTGCCCGATGGAGCTCTCGTCGTACTTCCGCATCAACGCCAAGGGGACTGGCCAGTTCGAGCGCACACTGATTGTGGCCGACGAGGGTGCCTACGTCTCCTATATGGAAGGCTGCACGGCTCCGCAACGCGACGAGAACCAGCTGCACGCCGCTATTGTGGAAATAGTCGTCATGAAAGACGCCGAGGTAAAGTACAGCACCGTGCAGAACTGGTATCCGGGTGACAAGGAGGGCAAGGGCGGCATTTATAACTTCGTCACCAAGCGCGGAATTTGCAAGGGAAGCCACTCCAAGCTGAGCTGGACGCAGGTGGAGACGGGCAGTGCCGTCACCTGGAAGTACCCAAGTTGCATCCTGCAGGGTGACGACTCGACGGCGGAGTTCTACAGCGTGGCCGTCACCAACAACTACCAGCAGGCGGACACCGGCACGAAGATGATACATGTGGGTAAGAACACGCGTTCTACCATCATGAGCAAGGGCATCAGCGCCGGCAAGAGCCACAACAGCTACCGCGGCTTGGTGCAGATTGGCAAGGGGGCCGACAATGCCCGCAACTACTCGCAGTGCGACAGCCTGTTGCTGGGCGACAAGTGCGGTGCCCACACATGGCCCTACATCAAGGCCGACAACCACACGGCCATCCTGGAGCACGAGGCGACGACAAGCAAGATCAGCGAGGACCAGCTCTTCTACTGCCAGCAGCGCGGCATCAGCCCGGAGAGCGCCGTGGGCCTGATAGTCAACGGCTACGCCAAGGACGTGCTCAAAAAGCTGCCGATGGAGTTCGCCGTGGAGGCGCAGAAGCTGCTGAGTATATCACTGGAAGGAAGCGTGGGTTAGAATAAAAAATTAGAGTTATGAAATCTGGTGCTTGCATATTGTTTTTTTTGCTTGTGTTGTTGTCATCGTGTGGCAACAAGATAAACGATGGGCAGTATCTGATGAAGAACTACCGTTTTGTTGACAGTGCATTGGAGCGGCAGTTGACGGATGCTGTTGTGGCGATGGATGTGCCGGACAGTGTGATGTTGGTGCTGGCGCAGTATGATTATGACTGGACATCGCAGATAAGATCCGTGGGTATAGGTACATTCCATCCAGAGTATCATTATGGATCGGATATCCGGAGTTGCATGATGCGGATGGACGGTGTGACTGAGATTGCCGGACGCAAGTGTCTGGTTGATATGTACGGTTTACCTATGGAAGAGACGACAGGGTCGACATTGGTTACCATCAGGGACAGTCTTGACGATGACATCGAGATGATACAGATGGAGGATAATCATTTCTTTTTTCTGGACACCACGGGACGCGTAGTGGGAGACAGTCCCATCTACGATAAGCTGGAATTCTTTTTCGACAATGCGTTTAATGTTGTCGAGAACGATCCGGAGTTTCCCGGTGGGCAGGACTCGCTACAGGCTTTTATGGAACGCCACCTGCGCAATCCACGACAGGTGGAGGGGAAGGTGTATGTGCAGTTTATTGTGGAGCGTAACGGACGGATGACGAACCTCAAAGTGTTACGAGGCATAGACGAAGAGACCGACGAGGAGGTATTGAGAGTGATGCGATTGATGCCACGCTGGATGCCTGGACGCCAGCGCGACAAACTTACCCGTGTGTGGGTAAATTATCCAGTCAAGTTCAGCCCTACAGAACAATGACATACAAACTGACAACCGAAGAGATGCACCGTCTGACGGTGGAGGAGTTTCGCGAGAGCGCGAAGCTGCCGCTGACGGTGGTGCTGGACAATGTGCGCTCGCAGAACAACATAGGCTCTGTGTTCCGCACGGCGGACGCCTTCCGCGTGGAGCACATAGCACTCTGCGGCATCTGCTCGACGCCGCCGCACCGCGAGATACACAAGACGGCCCTCGGGGCGGAGGAGAGCGTGGAGTGGAGCTACCACGAGGACACAGTGGAGTGTGTCAGAGCTTTGAAAGAACGTGGCTATAAAGTGTATGCGGTGGAGATTGCTCATGAGAGCATTCGGGTCGACGACCTGAAGGCCGTCGCGCTCGACAAGGTGGCCATCGTCTTCGGCAACGAGATTGAAGGGGTGCAGGAGGAGGTGATGGAGCTGTGCGACGGGGCACTGGAGATACCGCAAGAGGGAACGAAGCACTCGCTGAATGTGAGCTGCGCCGCCGCCATCGTGATGTGGGAGATGTATAAACAGTTAAGAGTTAGGGGTTAAGAGTTATGACAAAGGAAGAAAGAACAGAGCGTGCCAGAGGGCTGCACAAACAAGGCTGCAACTGCTGCCAGGCAGTGGTGATGGCCTGGGCCGACAAGCTGCCGATACGGGCCGAGGACGCCATGAATGTGGCCGCACCCTTTGGTCGCGGACTCTCGGGCTGCCGCGAGGTTTGCGGCTGCGTGAGCGGTATGGCCATGGTGTGTGGCCTCACGGGACACACCGCCGACACGCGCACGCTGATAGAGAAATTCCGCGAAAGCAACGGCGACATCGTCTGCGGCCGTCTGCTGGCCGCCGGCAAGAAACCCTGCGGCGAGATGGTGGCCGAAGCCGCCGGACTTTTAACCGACATACTATGAGCAAACGCAAGATAATCAACGACCCGGTGTACGACGGATTCCTCAGCATCGACGACCCTGTGATACTGTCGGTGATAGAGCACCCATGGTTTCAGCGGCAGCGGCGCATCAAGCAGCTGGGACTGACCTATCTGGTCTATCCTGGAGCCATGCACACGCGCTTTAGCCACATGCTGGGGGCGTTGAACCTGATGGGGCGGGCGCTGGAGGTGCTGCGGCAGAAGGGCGTAGAGATTACCGACGAAGAGTGCCGTGGGGCCAAGCTGGCCATCCTGCTGCACGACATAGGGCACGGACCGTTCTCGCACACCTCGGAGAGGGTGCTTGTCAACGTGCCGCACGAAGAGATAACACTGATGATGATGCAGCGCATCAACGACGAAATGGGTGGAGCGTTGGATATGGCCATCGAAATCTTTGCTGACCGCTACCACAAGCATTTCCTGCACCAGCTGGTGAGTAGCCAGCTCGACATGGACCGCCTCGACTATCTGGGGCGAGACAGTTACTTCACCGGCGTGAGTGAAGGCATCGTCGGTACCGACCGCATTATCTCAATGCTGAACGTGCACGACGACGAGCTGGTGGTCGACGAGAAGGGCATCTACAGCGTGGAGAAATTCATCATTTCCAGGCGCCTGATGTACTGGCAGGTATACATGCACAAAACCGTCATCGCCGCCGACCAGCTGCTGCTGAACATCTTGCGTCGTGCACGGGAACTTGACCCCATGGTCTTCCATCTCGACCCCAATGCCGCCGACTTCCTCGACCGCTTCGCCGAAATCGACGACGACGACATTATGGTGGCTGTCAAGCAATGGCAGCATAGCGACGACGAGGTGCTGCGGACGCTCTGCAACAATCTCGTCAACCGTCATCTGCCGGCCATACGCATTAGCAATGCGCCCTTTGAGAATGTCGAGTGTGACTACTTCCACGGTACCGGCGAGCTGCACAACCGTTCCTACGACTTCAACGACCAAGAGATAAAAGTCCTCTACAAGGATGGCCGTTGCGTGGACATCAGCGAAGCCAGCGACCAGTTGGACCGCCACTTCCTTGAGAAACAGGTGACCAAGTACTATTATTACCACCCCAAAAAACACTGATTATGAAACATGTAATATTGCTGTTGGTTTGTATGTTGGCAATTGGGGAGGCAAGTTCCCAATCATTATTCGAAGGCGTGGTGACTTATCGCATATCGATGGGCGGCGCGTCGGCTTCGACCTACACCACTTACTACCGTGCCGGTGACGAGCTGACCGATATGCCGCAGAGCAAAATGAAGACGCTCTACCTATGCAAAGAAAAGACGATATACAGCGTGATGGGCATGATGGGAAAGCCTATTGTCTCCAGCCGCAGTTTCGACCCCGACACGATGGAGGTGCCGCTCTTCGATGTGGCCGAAGGTATAGAAGTTATTGCGGGGCACCGCTGCATCCGGGTGAGCTACGAGGGTGGTGGCGCATCCGTCAGCGCACAGACCACCGTATGGCTCGACACATCCTACCATATCCCGTTCCACTATGGCCTCGACGACGATATCCCTTACGGCCTGGCAGTACGTACCGAGAGTAAAATGAATATGAAAGGACAGGTAATGGAGACTGTTAGCGAACTGGTCTCCGTGGTGGCTGGAGAAGTGGAGGACGCACTCTTTGCTGCGCCAGGAACGGAAGGCTCCGTGTGGGTGTCCCTCGACACCGATGGCAAGCCTGTCTTGAGAGGCGACACTACAGGCATCTTTGCTCCTGCCCAGTCAGAGTTGATTACGGAGATGGACTCTATAGGTTTCCGCGCCACTATTGCCCGCGGCAAGACCGTCTGCATATTCACCGCCGTATGGTGTGGTCCATGTCGACTGATGTACCCTCGGCTGGAGGCTGTTGCTAAACGCCTTGGCAGCGGCTATCGATTTCTCAAGGTGGATATCGACAGCAGCCCCACCATCGCTCGCGAATACGGTTGCATGACCATTCCCGTCGTCATCCTGTTTGAGGACGGCAGGGAACTGCGCCGCATCACCTCCGCCGTCTACCAAGAAGAAGATATCTACCGATTTATCACCAAAGGAGATTAAGCATATAATAATTGAGATATGAAAGTTCACTTTATAGCCATAGGTGGCTCGGCCATGCACAACCTCGCTATCGCCCTCTGCCAGAAAGGAATTACCGTCACGGGGAGTGACGACGAGATATTCGACCCGGCGAAGAGCCGGCTGGAGAAATACGGCCTGCTGCCTTCCGAGTTCGGATGGCACCCCGAGCGCATCACCAAGGACCTCGACGCCGTCGTCCTCGGCATGCACGCCCGCATCGACAATCCCGAGCTGCTGCGCGCACAGGAGCTGGGGCTGAAGATATACAGCTATCCGGAGTACCTCTACGAGCAGAGCAAGGACAAGCTGCGCATCGTCATCGGCGGCAGCCACGGCAAGACGACCACTACGGCCATGATACTGCATGTGCTGGCGCATTGCGGCATCGAGGCCGACTACATGGTGGGCGCCCAGCTCAAGGGCTTCGACGTGATGGTGCGCCTCTCCCATACCGCCAAGGTGATGGTCATCGAGGGCGACGAGTACCTGACCTCGCCCATCGACCGCCGGCCCAAGTTCCACCTCTACCACCCCAATGTGGCCATTATCACCGGCATCGAGTGGGACCACATCAACGTCTTCCCGACCTTCGACATCTACCGCGAGCAGTTCGCCAAGTTCATCGACCTCATCGAGCCCGACGGCACGCTCATCTATTGTGACGAAGACCCCGAGGTGCACCGTGTAGCCATGGAGAACCGCCGCACCGACATCCAGAAGCTGCCGTATGTCTGCCCAGAGCATAAGGTGGTGGATGGTGTGACCGAGATCGGTCGCACCAAGCTGCGCATCTTCGGCCACCACAACCTGCTCAACCTCACCGCCGCCCGCCTCGCCTGTCGTCAGGTAGGGGTGACCGACGAGCTATTCGACGAGGCCATTGCCACCTTCGAGGGTGCCTCGAAGCGGCTGGAGCTGGTGAAGAAGAACGACACCTGCGCTGTGTACAAGGACTTCGCCCACGCCCCATCCAAGCTCCGCGCCACTATCCACGCCATGCGCGAGCAGTACCCCGACCGGCGCCTGGTGGCATGCATGGAGCTGCACACCTTCAGCTCGCTGACACAGGAGTTCCTGCAGCAGTATGTCCACTCGATGGACGAGGCCGACGTGCGCTACGTCTACTTCAGCCAGCACGCCCTGCAGCTCAAGAAACTGCCGCCGCTGGACCCCAATGAGGTGCGCCGCGCCTTCGGCGGCGACGTGGAGGTCTTCACCGATAGCGCCACCATGGTGGCCAAGGTGAAAGCAATGGATTGGAAGAACGCAAACTTGCTGATGATGTCCAGCGGCAATTTCGACGGTATCGACTTCACAGCCCTCGCAGACGAAATAATCTAAGATTTTATTCTCAATCAGAACAAAAAGAACTATCAGAATCTCTTTTGGTTCTTTTTGTTCTGATTGAGCCTTAAAGCACCGCCGTGGTGTCCTTCTCCAGGCTGTCAAGTCTGTGGATAGGGGAGTGCTCGCCGCAGAGGCGGTCGTGGTGTGCGGGATTGGAGGTCTCGCAGCCCGACACGTATGCCTCGCGCACAAACACCATGTGTTTCTGTATGTCAACGCCCGTGCGGTACGACACTGAATAGCTCACCTCCTCGCCTCTATCATTGGCGAAACGGTAGGTGTCGGTATATGTATAGTCTGAACTCTGGCTGCCCTGGAACCCATGGGTGAGGCCGCCCGTTGGCACCACCTCGCCGGCCGACTGGATGCTCGGCACATTGTCGATGTCGTAGGAACGGGTCGAAAGCGACGGCCCTTTCTTCTGGTCATGTTGCCTGTCGACAGGCGTGAAACCCTCTTTCTCCATCGCTTCGGCAACCGATTTCACTGCTTTGTCAAAAGCCCCGTAGGAGACGACACGCTGCGTGACCGTGCATCCGCAGAACATTATGGCACAGGCCAGTGCAAGGACGCTTAATCCAGTATTTTTCATCATTATTCCTTTCTTTATCATAGTTGCAAAAATACATATTTTCCGACAATCTGCAAAATAAATTTCCCCAATCCATAAAAAAATCGTATTTTTGCAGTCTAAAAATAAATGGTACGCAGGCTGCCAGCCTGCGAAATTAAAACTTAAAGAACTATGTCAGAATTCAAAATAGGCGACAAAGTGAAATTCCTCAACGCCATCGGCGGTGGGGTGGTAAAGAAGATACAGGGCGGCATGATCTACGTCGAGGACGAGACCGGCTTCGACATGCCCTTCTCGCAGGCCGAACTCATCCGCATGGAAGACCAGAAAGGCGTCGGCAAAGCTTTCAACGACGACTCCATCGGTCGCCGCCCCGAACCCAAGCCCAACGACGACGACGGCCGCCTCAGCTTCCCCACCATCGACGAACTCGAGGCCGAAGTGCGCCGCCTCAAGAACCAGAACGCCAACCTTCAGGACCAGATCAAGCAGCTCAAAGCCCAGGTCCTCAGCCTGCAACGCACCATCGCCCGCATATCATAGTGGAGCGCCGGCGTCCCGCCGGCATTAAAAATGTACAAACAACCAACCGATACAGACGATGAAGAAGACATTGATGCTATGCGCGATAATGGCGGCAATGTTTGCCAACACACCGCTTCACGCACAGAGCGAGGAAACAGGCTCCGTGATGACTGTCCGCGTATGCGACTACGACACGCTGAAGGCTGACGACACAACGATCCTCGGCTATGTCTTCATGGAACAATATTACCTTGATGAGCGGGAAACGTCTGTTGCCATGAAGGTGTGTCGGCCCACCATGGACGACATTCGCAATGCAGAAAAGTTATTGCAAAACAAGTACACCTACATCATGTCTCCCGAGAAAACGGACAAATTTGGACGAGAGACGCGCCCACGGCTGAAATGGTACACACGTCAATATGTCTTCGGCGTTGACGAAAATGGCAAGAAATACGTCTGGATTAATGCATTGAGACTGGAAAACGACAAATCGTATACCGAAAGAGTTTCAAAACACATCATTCGTGTCAGGGACGGCGGCAACTATTTCTGGAACGTATTATTGAACATCACTGACGGCAAAGTCCTGTCAGTAATGACAAACGGCGAAGCATAAAAAACAATGAGCCTTAAACCTTATGACAAATTGCCACCATTTACAATAAATTAATGTATGACAAAACAGACCGGCATAACACTCTTTGAGGACACGAAAGTCCGTATCGTTTGGGATGACGAGCAGGAGAAGTATTACTTCTCGGTAGCTGACATTGTCCAGATACTGACAGACAGCGCGGATGTCAAGCAATATATCAAGCGAATGCGTTCGCGTGACGCTGAGTTGGATTCCAAGTGGGGTACAATTTGTACCCCTGTTGAAATGATTGCACCTGACGGCAAGCGTCGCAAGACCCAGGCGGCTGACCTTGAGGGCATCTTCCGCATCATCCAGTCCATCCCGTCGAAGAAGGCCGAGCCTGTGAAGCGTTGGCTGGCCGAGGTGGGGGCTCAGCGCGTTGATCAGATGATAGACCCCGAGCAGACATTCCAGATGGGTATCGGGGTCGGTAAATGCGCCCCGCATATATGCGCGGTCGATTTTCAGTCCGGAAGTGCACCCCGCATATATGCGCGGTGAAATTACATGAATGAAACATTGAATTGTACAACAACAAACAAATACAGACGATGAAGAAGATATTGATGATATTTGTAGCATTGGCAGCCTTCGTCGCCACTACATCGTCGCAGGAGGTGAAGGACAGCATCGCCCTGAGCGGTCGAGTAACCGATAGCCTGTCTGGAAAAGGGTTGCCATTTGCAAAAATCAACGTTCGGCAAGGCTGTTATGTCTATTGGACCACCGTCACCGACACCAATGGCTATTTCACCGTCACCATTCATCCTTATTATTGGGGCTACGATTTGGAATGTTGCCGTCTCGGATATGAATGCTATTGGAAACACTTCGATGCCATGAACGACATCAAGAACTATGCCGTTCGGATGAAAAGAAAGGAAATAAAGCCATACGACCCATACATCAACGCCCCATCGCAACAAATGGAGCGTGAGGGCGTGAAAGTCTCTGTACGATAAACAGCAGTAATATTATGAGCAGACAGATACATATAGGCAAGCTGACGCTGGGCGGGGGAGCGCCCGTCCGCGTGCAGAGCATGACGAATACCGACACGATGGACACCCGCGCCACCGTCGAGCAGGCGCTCCGCATGGTGGAGGCGGGCTGCGAGCTGGTGCGCATCACGGCGCCCGACGTGAAGGCCGCCGAGAACCTCGGCCGCATCAAGGAGGAACTCCTCCGTCGCGGCTGCGAGGTGCCGCTGGTGGCCGACATACACTTCAACCCCAAGGCCGCCGAGGTCGCCGCCACGCTGGTGGAAAAGGTGCGCGTCAACCCAGGCAACTATACGGATAGGAATACCGGCAAGCTGGAGTTCACCGACCAGGAATACAACGACGAACTGAAGAGGATAGGGGAGAGGATGGCCTCGCTCATCGACATCTGCAAGCGCCACCACACCGCCATGCGCATCGGCACCAACCACGGCTCGCTCTCCGAGCGCATCATGTCCCGCTACGGCAACACCCCCGAGGGCATGGCACAGAGCGCGCTGGAGTTCGCGCAGGTGTGCGAGGCGCAGGACTACCACGACCTCGTCTTCTCCATGAAAGCCAGCAACGTCAAGGTGATGGTCGACAGCACACGCCTCTTCGTGCAGAAGATGCACGCCCTCGGCATGGATTACCCGATACACCTCGGCGTCACCGAGGCGGGCGACGGCATGCAGGGCCGTCTCAAATCCGCCGCCGGCATCGGCGCCCTGCTGCTCGACGGCATCGGCGACACCATCCGCGTCTCGCTCACCGAAGACCCCGAGGCCGAGATGCCCATCGCCTACGACATCCTGCAGGCCGTCGGCGCACGCATCACCCAGACCGAGTATATCGCCTGCCCCAGCTGCGGCCGCACGCAGTACGACATACAGCGTGCGCTGAAAGAGATCAAGGCCAAGACCAAGCACCTCGTGGGCGTCAAAATCGGCGTCATGGGCTGCATCGTCAACGGCCCCGGCGAGATGGCCGACGCCGACTACGGCTACGTGGGCTCCGGCGCTGGCAAGATAACCCTGTATAAAGGCAAGACCGTCGTCAAGCGCGACATCGACCAGCGCGACGCCGTCGACGAACTCGTAGCCTTCATCGAACAGGATATCAGCACCACAGTCGGTGCTGCACACGACAAAGGAAACGATATAAACTCTTAACTCCTAACTCTTAACTCTTAACTCCTAACTGCCATGAAGTGGTCCTTCATCCTCATCCTCCCGGCGGCGGTAGCCATCCTCTGGTCCCTCGCCACCCTCCTCCTCAAACGGCGCCTCACCCGCGCCCAGCTCCTCCTTTCCCTCACCCAGCTCCTCTTCGCCTTCGCCATCATCGACCTCGACGTCTTCTTCCGCGGCACCGCCGGACGCCTCTTCATCTACGACTTCCTCTTCGTCACCACCTCCCTCCTCTGCGGACCACTCCTCTACCTAGGCTTCTGCTCCCTCGTCGAACCCCGCGGCGTCACCCTCCGCCAGCGCCACTCCTTCATCCTCCCACTCCTCTTCATCGCCGGCCTCGTGGCAGGCTCCTTCTGGCTCGGCCCGCGGCGCTACGACCAGCTCTGCTACGCCATCCGCGAAGGCTACGCAGCCTTCATCCCCGGCGACCACGCCTGGAACTTCATGTTCTTCTGGGACCACATCCTCTACCCCGTACTCCTCGTCCTCCTCGACTTCGTCCTCTTCCTCATGGCCACCGCCAAAGTCCGCCGCTACCAGCGGCGCTTCAACAGCTACTACGCCCGCGGACTCAACCTCCCCTTCATCGACTCCCGCCACCTCATCCTCTTCACCTGGCTCTTCCTGCCCCTCGCCGTCGCCGTCGTTCTCCTCGTCGACCTCCGCCCCTACTACTACAAATACTGGCTCATCGCCTCCTCCATCCTCGTCGCCGTACTCCTCTTCTTCCTCGGACGCTTCATCTACCGCCTCGACTCCGACGCCCGCGCCCTCGCCGACTTCATCCGCAGAAAGTCGTAAAGTCATAAAGTCATAAAGCCATAAAGTCGTAAAGCCATAAAGTTGTAAAGCCATAAAGTTGTAAAGCCATAAAGCCATAAAGCCATAGAGTCGTAGAGCCATAAAGTCGTAAAGCCATAAAGCCCCAACCCCGGCAAATGCTAAAAACTTAAACTTAAAACTTAAACTAATAACTTAAAACTAAAAACTTAAAACTCAAAACTTAAAACTAAAAATATGACCCCCATATCCCTCATATACCTCCTCCTCGGCCTCTCCGCCCTCGTCTGGCCCCTGGCCCTCCTCCTCCTCAAACCCCGTGTCCTCGGAGCGCAGTGGCTCCTCTCCGTAGCCATCCTCCTCATGGGCCTCTCCTTCGTCGTCTACTCCTGCTTCTTCAACTCCTTCCTCTCCGGCGAATACCTCCTCGTCATCCTCTTCATGCTCTTCGCACTCTTCACCTCCCCCTCCGCCTCCCTCGCCATCACCCACCTCACACGCCCCCAGGGCGTCCGGCGCCTCTCGCGCGCACTCTTCCTCATACCCCTCGCCACCGTAGCCCTCCTCGCACTCTCCGTCATCATCGGCGGCCCCGACATGTACCGCCTCTGGATCTACCGCGGCACCGCCCTCGAAGCCGACCTCTTCTACCCCAACAGCTGGCGCTACAACCTCATCGTCGCCGTCCACTTCTACCTCTTCTACATCGTCGTCCTCGTCCAGCTCGTCATGCTCGTCGTCCACACCTTCCGCTCCCTCCGCCGCTACCGCCGCACCCTCGGCGAATACTACTCCTCCTCACAGTACCAGCCCCGCGACCTCCAACTCATCTTCCCCTCCATCCTCGCCATCTCCGCCGTCATCATCCTCTCCCTCGCCCTCTTCCCCTTCAACGCCCCGCGCCCCTTCGGCCTCACCCTCATCCTCGCCATCCTCCAGGCCGTCGCCACCACCACCCTCGGCCTCGCCACCTACCACCTCTCCCACGCCGCCGAAAACCTCCGCTACTCCCTCGAACACAGCCCCCGCACCTCCCGCCCGCGCGACCTCGCCGCCCTCGGACGCCAACTCTCACAACACATAGAAAAACAAGCCTTCCTCGACCCCGACCTCTCCGTCTTCTCCCTCGCCAACACCTTCCACATCTCGCAGGACCAGGTCGTCGACGCCATCCACCGTGTCCACGGACAGCCCTTCGCCGACTACATCGACTCCCTCCGCATCCAGCACGCCATCACCCTCCTCAACGAAAACGACGACCCCGACCACCTCCTCCACATCGCCCACCTCTGCGGCTACCCCGACCTCCAGACCCTCCAGCGCGCCTACCGCAAAATCATGAAAACCGAACTCCCCGTCTAAAAACACCCTTTCCCCCCTCCCAAACACCCACCCGACACCTACCCGAGAGGTACATAATTCGGCATTTCTTATATCGTTCTTATATCGTTCTCATATACTTCTCATATACTTCTTATATAGGTGATATAAGAAGTATATA
>Ga0326511_10000339_pt1 | contig 40312 bp, 50 predicted proteins | sample 0_2496_0518_D_FD_203701 | JGI IMG/M metagenome (GOLD analysis project Ga0326511, IMG submission 203701) | Bovine rumen microbial communities from UC Davis, California, United States - 0_2496_0518 | ecosystem: Host-associated > Mammals > Digestive system > Stomach > Rumen | place: USA... | reverse complement strand
AATGTTGACAGAACGGAATGGTTGTACTGTTTGAACGGAACGTTGACAGAACGGAATGGTTGTACTGTTTGAACGGAACGTTGACAGAACGGAATGGTTGTACTGTTTGAACGGAACGTTGACAGAACGGAATGGTTGTACTGTTTGAACGGAATGTTGACAGAACGGAATGGTTGTACTGTTTGAACGGAACGTTGACAGAACGGAATGGTTGTACTGTTTGAACGGAACGTTGACAGAACGGAATGGTTGTACTGTTTGAACGGAACGTTGACAGAAGTATCAGTCAGTTCTGTACAGTATGCTTGCTGTCAGAATATCCTTTCATTCTGTTCGCTGTCACTTTTTATCAATTCTTTTCTTTATCAGATAGATTTTATTTCTGATATTATGCAAGTGCAATTGTCCGTAAAGACTGTAAATTGGCATAATGCACAAATTCTAAACATTTTCTTACCAAATATATAAATACTATTTTTGACAAAATATATTGAAAACATATTGACAAAATGAATTAAATGTGATATAATAATAACTGTAAGGAACAGCAATCAAAAAAAGAAAGCTGTTATCGAAATATTCCATGTTTTAAGAAAGGAAAGTTTGAAATGAGTAAAGCAAAAGAAAATCTCACAGAAGAACAGATGGCTGAACAGACTGCCGTACAGGTTACACCTGAACAGGCAAGCGAACAGGCAGTTGCCAAAGAGCAGGAAGAAATCAAGAGCATGAATGTCTACGCCAAGCTGCTGTATGTACAGAAGAACTGCAAAGCACCGAAAGGGCAGTACAACAGTTTCGGAAAGTACAGCTACAGAACAGCAGAAGATATTATGGCAGCAATCAAACCTCTGCTCTGGAAAGTCAATGCAACCGTGTACATTTCTGACAAGCCTGTTATTATGCAGGGCGTAAACGGTAATTTCATCAAGACAGAAGTTACTTTTGTTGACTGCAATACAGGGGACAAGATTGTAACAGAAGTGTCTGTCAAGGAAGGCAGTCCCAAGGGAAATATGTCTGAATCCCAGAACACCGGAGCAACCATTAGTTATGCAAGAAAATATGCGTTGAACGGTATGTTCCTGCTTGATGATGCCAAAGATGATGCGGATGCACAGGGCGGTTATCAGAACAACAGTGGCTATGACAATTCCGGCTATCAGAATAACGGTGGTTATCAGAATAACAGCGGTTACAATAATGGTGGATATAATCAGGGCGGTTACAATCAGGGAAATTATCAGCAAAACAATGGCTACGGCTACAATGGCTGATAAAACATTGTGAAAATCAGGCAGTTTCTTTCGTTCATGACTTCCGTTACAGCCGGATTTACCTCTATCCTCGTCCGGCGGATATTCTCTCTGCCGGACGTATGAAAAACAAGAAAGGAGCATTTGCTATGAATTATGAAACAGGATTTGCAAGAGAAGAATTTCAGGACTATCTGAAGTCCAGTCATGACATTTCCGAACGTGAAACAGAAATGATTGACAACATCATCAGCTATGCCCTGAACAACAAGGCACATACCTGTGATGAAGTCGCTTATTTCGTTTCGGACATGATTCCTGATGTGGAGTTCAAGGAAGTGGCAGGGTTCTGCGAAGACAAGAACCTGACAAGGAACGGACTTGCTGAAAAGCAGGAATTTCTTTCAGAACACCCTGAATATCAGGAGCAGGAACACGAAATCTGATACAGATACTTTGGCTTTTCGTTTATGTACTGCGGAACAGCCTATGACTTTCAGGACAGACTGAACGCAGGGGGTCTGCTATCATGCGTAAAGGAAGGGTAAAGGAAGGGCAGACAGATGCAGGGAGCGTACATGGGAACTGCATACCGGACAACTGGTGGTGGTGAGAAACCGACTGATTCCGGCAGCGTAATAATTCTGCATGATTCAGGCTTTAATGCAGATACGTTTTTTGTGAGTGAATTGCTTGCCTGACACGTTGAAAGTCGGCAATGTGCAGTTTTGCTTATACTGTACATCTGTTAGCCGATACGTTATATAGAGAGCCGAAAGCAGACTATGAGGTGTGTCTGTAAAATAAGCAATCTGCAGATATGGTTCAATGGCAGAACACCTGTCTTCCACGCAGGGAATAGGAGTTCGATTCTCCTTATCTGCTCCATGCGGTGATTTTCAGTCCGAATCTTCCTCTGCTGAAAAGATTACCGAAGTGAAATCCATGCAGTACAGCAACGCAGACTGCTGAAAAGGCAGTGCTGTACTTCCGTAAGAGCCGGAAAATATACTGCTCTGGGAGAAAGAAATCCACCGCATATGAACGTTCGATTGATTCGGCATCAGACAGGTTTTATCCATATCACGGCAGACTAACGTGCGGAGTTCCAGTGCGATACCGGAGAGCAGTACCATACAGCAGGGAAGTAAGCTTAAGAGCAGCTATCTTCTAAGGAGTACGGTTTTCTCTGATAAGTGCAAAATGCAGAAATATCCTACTGCAAGCGGTAATTCTGTGATGTGCTGTCAGACAAAAGAAAACTGTTTTTGCGTAACAGAATATTTAATAATCAATAAAAATAACAAAAACAAACAAAAAGAAGTTCAAAATCAAGAATATCAAACAGATAAAAAAGAAAGAAGGATATTTTTACATGAAAATTCTAAGTCTGTTTGACGGAATTTCTTGTGGAAGAGTTGCTTTAGAAAGAGCAGGAATTCCAGTAGAGGAATATCATGCCTTTGAAGTAGACCAGTATGCAATACAGGTTTCTGAAAAGAATTATCCTGATATTGTACATCACGGAGATGTTTTCAAAGGCAATTTTGAAGATTTCAGCGGTTTTGATATGCTGATTGGCGGAAGTCCCTGCTTTACGGCAGGACATCTCATATTGACGGACAAGGGGTACAAAGATATTTCTGAGATTCAGACCGGAGATATGGTTCTGACACATATGAACCGTTACCGTCCTGTCACAAGGCTGTATCGACATCAGGCTGAAACAGTAAAGCTGAAAATTATGGGCTGTCCTGAGTTTACAGTGACAGAAAATCACCCTTTTCTTGCCAAAACGAAATTGAAAGCAGGAAATTTCAGCGAATCTGAATGGACAAAAGTAAAGGATATGAATGAAAGCACATACTGTGCGATACATCTGAATATTGCTGAAGAAGAAATGATTGATACAAAAGATTTTCATATTGAGAGCAATATGTTCTGGACTGCTTTCAAAAGCATGAAAAAGACAGGACTGACGGAAACAGTATACAACATTGAAGTGGAAGAAGACCATTCCTACACTGTCAACAACTGTATTGTTCACAACTGCACCTACTGGTCTATCGCACAGTCACCTAATAAACGAGAAACGCAGGCAAGCGGTATCGGCTGGGAACTGTTTTCCCAGTATGTCCGTGCTTTGCGTGAGATGCAGCCTGAATATTTTGTATATGAAAACAATTATTCTATGGCTGATACCATCCGTGAAAGCATTACGGAAACTTTTGGGTTTGAACCAGTGATGATTGATTCTGCATTGCTTTCAGGGCAGTCCAGAAAAAGACTGTACTGGGTAGGCAAGCGTAATGCGGATGGTGAATATGAACGCTGTGTTGTGCCAGAACCGACTGATAAGGGAATTTTACTGAAAGATGTTCTGGAAAGCGGTACGGCATGGAACAAGAAAAGCTACTGCATTACTGCAAGCTATCACCCATCATTTCAGAGCAATCTGGAAAAGCACCGCAATACTATGATTGCAGAATCTGTTGAAACAGAACAAATCCCTATCAATCCTGTCAGCGGCGGAAAGGCACATACCATTTGTGCAACATATGGAAAAATCGGTGAAAGTCCGTTTTCACCGAGGGGCAGCGAACGTGCCAAACAGAGAATTGCAGTTCCTGTCAGGGTTGGCGAAATAGGCAAAGGCGGTCAGGGGCAGAGAGTATATTCCGTGCGTGGCAAATCGGTAACGCTTTCTGCAAACGGTGGCGGACAGGGTGCAAAGACAGGGCTGTATCAGATTGATTTGCCGGACGGTGATTATATTATCAGAAAACTGACACCGATAGAAGCAGAACGTTTACAGACATTGCCTGACAATTATACAGAAGGCATTTCTGATACACAGCGGTACAAATGTATCGGCAACGGCTGGACGGTAGATGTCATTGCCTATCTGATGAAATGTGCTGTATCAGGCAAGACAGAACCGCTGTTCAAACAATTATCATTTTTCTGAAAGGAGTAAAATATATGGGCTTTACGGAAGATATTTTGTCAGATGTTGAAATAAGACCAAATAAAGGCAATAATGATGAACGGCAGAGGGAACTGACGTATGCAGAAAGCCAAAAGGCAGCAATCAGGGCAGAAATTGAAAAAGCACTGCCGTATACGTTTGAAGATGTTCTCAAAAGCTTCGGTGATGATATAAACGAAATTCCTTTGAAAGACGGTCATGCAGATATTCAGGCAATCAAAAGATTTCTTGATACAAACCTGCAGGAAATTGTCAGCAGTATTAAGAAAGAAGACAGCGGAATCGGAAAGGAGTAAAATTTTGAAAGCAGTAATAGAAATTACAGTAGTCAAGAATGATGACGGCACATTTTCTGCAAGAACCAGACAGAACTGGGAGAACAGTTCGGACAGCCTGAAAAAAGTCAGTCTTGATGAAATTGGCAGATTTGTAACAGAAAAGCTTGCATCTGCTGATACAGACGGCAAAATCACAAAGAAATGACAGCAGCAGGACAGCAGTTCTGCCGATTACAATACATTATATGGAAAGGACGATTAAAGATGTCATTTGAAAATGTCATTCAGGCTGGAAACAGTGTACTGCTGTACAATACAAACACCAGTAAATTTATGGAAGGAACTGTTTCTTCTGTCAGTGAAAACAAAGCAGTGGTGACAGCAGAAAATCAGGAGTATGAATTTTCGATTGCTGTTACATACAGCATGAGTGAAAACAAAAAAAGAATGAATCTGATTTATACTGAAAATCCAAGCCTGAAATGTTTTACTTCTGAACAGGAATATCAGGCTTATTTGAGTACAGTAAAGGAAAATCAGAATAAAAATGCTAAGTATTCTTTTGTAAAACCAAATCCCCAGCAATATGCTTATGCTTTTCAGCAGAAAAAGTGAAAAAGTCAAACCATAAGAAGGAAAGGATTGAACTCAATATGGAAAAAACAAGATTTATCAGAGTTGTCAGAATTGCTGTTGAACATTATGAAGATGCAGAAACGATTGTCAACCAGAGTATCAGACAGCTTCGTGAAAATGGTGCAAAGATTATCAGTATTCAGGTGCTTGGCATTCCGTTTCTGATGTACAATATTATCTATGAAGCAGAAGCAGAAATTTCTGCAGCAGCAGAACAGAAAGAACCGGAAACTGCAATCTGCACTGAAAGCAAGTCAGAGGATAATGCTGAAACAGCCAATAAAAATACAGAACAGGAAAGCGGTGAACAGCATGGAGAAGAAAACACCTGAAGAACGCTCTGAAATTGTTACTTCTATCTATCATCAGGTTGAACGTCAGTATTATAACAATCTGCGTAAAGAAAAATACTATTGTGAAACAAAAGGATATAAATTCGTCAAAAATCCTCTGAACAGACCATTCTCCGTCAAAATGTTTTCGGAAATTCTTAACATCAATTATCCAACTGTTTTTGCGTGGGTAAGTAAACGAAGAAATCCGCCTGATTATGTCATTGAAGGTTTAAAAAGCATTCTTCAAAGAGCAGGCTATAAAATTGAATTGTAAGATAAATACCGCCGGATTGTGTTCTGGCGGTATTGTTATTTTCTTAAAGGGCGGTATTTTGTTATATTATTATTTAAAAATAAAATGACAAAAATTATTAAAAACATCTTGACAAAATATAAAAAATATGATATAATAATATTGTAAACAAAACACGCCCCTTTTAAATTGAAAGGAGAACTAAAAATGAGTAAAATTCTGGTTATCACAAATGATGAAAAAGTAAGAGCAGAAGAATATCATGATTTCAAGGATATTCAGAGAGCAGTCGGCGGTACATTTGATATTTTCAGTATTACACATTTCAGTCTGTATAATGAAAACAGTGTTCCGGAAGAACTGATTCTGCATTGCAATGATGAAGCCCTGCTGATTGAAAGCGAAGAATTTAACAAAGTGAATGCTGCTGCGGCTCTGATTGATAACGGCAGTCTGATTTATGGCAATATTGCTGTTCTGATTGATGCAGGAGAAGGCGAAAGCAGAGGTTTTACTGATGAAGAAGCGACTGCTTTTACAGAATGGCTGAATGACATCATGCAGAAAAATCACAACGTACTGAAAAAATTTCATGAGGAATATGACAGCAAAAAGCCTGAACCAAAGATTGAGTTTTTTTCATTCTAATAAAAATATATCCTGTCTGTCGGCTGATGCAGGCTGACAGACAGACACCAGAAAAGTATTATGGAAGCTGAATGACAGCGTGCAGGAAAGAGAGGTTTACATGGAAGAAATGTCTTTTGAACAGAAACTGATTCAGGCAATGGAACAGACCATTCTGAATGATGTACAGTCAGGTAAAATTGTTTCTGTTGGTTATCCGCATATTAACCTTTCAGGTGAAATGCAGGAAATGCTGACAGAATGTATCAAGCAGGCAGACAGAGAGAAAATCAAGGCACTTATCAAGGTACAGCTTGAAGAAATGATTGCAAAGCAGATTGTCAATTCTATGATGACGGAAATCACCAATGATGTCAAGAAAATTATCGGTACAAAGCAGATTCGTGAGGATTTACGCTATTATCTGCGACAGCAAATGGAAGAATGCATATCTGCGGTTTCTGAATCAGAAAAATAAACTGATTCCTCTTAAAAAAAACAAATGTTAATTCTATTATGATATATAAACAAAATATTTTATCAATAAAAAGGAGAGAGTTGATTATGGCAAACAATGCATTGAAAGGCACTGCCTATGGTTTTGACAGAATGACGAAAGAAGAGGTGTTTCAGGCATGGGAATATTTCTTGCAGGAAGAAAGAACAAGAAAATTTACTCCCTGCATTGCCTTTGACTGTGGCAGCTGCCAGCCTTACGTCAGCAATTATAAGGCATTCAAGCTTTTTGTAAACAATATTCTTAACGGCTTTTTTGGAACAGTACAGGAATACTGCAAAATTTACGGTGTATCAGAAGAATATTTTAAGAAAGCCCATGACGGTGAATATACAGTGATTCATACAAACTATATCGGAGAAAAAACCATTACAGAGAATGAAATTGCAGCGATTTTCACGATAAAATATTCCAGTGGCAGTGTCATGAACTGGTGCGAAATCTTCAGAAATTTCAGCGAAGAAGATGGCAGGCAACCAGTTTTTGCTACAAAAGAATAAGAAACAGACTGCCTGTATATGCTTATGTATGCAGGCAGTTTCTGAAAGGGGAAATTTATTTGTATGAAACTTGAAATCATGGAACTGCTGTCGGGTATAAAATGCATGGAATATCTGATTGAAAAAATCAGCAGACAGAAAGTATTTACGAATATGCAGATATTAGGGAAAAATGCTTCACTGGAAAGTGCAAAGGCTTTCAGGAAGGAACTGGAACGTGTGATTTCAGCGAACCTGAAAACAGAGTATCAGGAAAAAAAGGCAGACAAGATATATCTGTTCCGGATTATTGAAATGGAAACCAAAACAGTTCTTTTTGTCGGAAAAAGTTCAGCAGAGCAGATACCGGACTATGCAGAATCCTGTATCTGTCAGTGTGCTGAAGTCAGGGAAGAAGAAGCGGACTGTCTGATGCAGATACTGATATGGTTCTATCAGCCTGCTTCGCATCACGGCAGAAAATGGAGCGGAAAAGACTGGGATTTTCTGCATATTGAGAGTGCAGAAGACGGAATGAAGCAATTCTGCAGTTCTCTTGTATGGGAAAATTACTGTATGCCGGAAGAAAACTGGAAACTGCTTCTGGAACAAGCACCTGACGAAATGGCAAACATATCTGAAAAACGAAATTACCTCAAAAAACTGGAACGCTGTATCAATACAGAACTTCGCCTGAAATTCTATGGCGGTTATGAAAACATTATCAGCGAAATGGAAAAACGTTATTGGAAAGGCGGAAAATCATGATTTATTTTACAGGAGATACACACGGAGAAACAGATATTGAAAAACTTTCATTTTCCAACTGGCAGGAAAGCAGGAATCTGACAAAAAATGACTATCTGGTGATTCTGGGAGATTTTGGCTTCCCTTTTTTTGACAAAGATGTGACAGTGGACAACCAGCCTGCACCGCACTGTGCATACAGTTTCTGGATAAAATGGCTTGCAGACAAACCGTATACCATTCTGTGGATTGACGGCAATCATGAAAATTTCAATTACTGGGAGAAACAGAAAATTACACAATGGAACGGCGGCAGAGTACAGATTCACCCTCACGCACCAAATATCATTCATCTGATGCGTGGCGAATATTACAACATTGACGGATATACATTCTTTACATTCGGTGGTGCAAGGTCACACGACAAGGCATACCGTATACCTGACAAGACTTGGTGGAAACAGGAAGAAGCAACAGAAGAAGAAATCAGCCATGCAAGAGAAACACTGACAAAGCATAATTATAACGTTGACTTTATTCTGACACACACCATGCCCGATAAAGTCAGCGGTCAGGTTTTCGGTATGTCAAGTACTGACAGAACAGCCTTGTTTCTGAACGAAGTAATGTCATGCGTTGACTATGATTTATGGTTCTGCGGACATTATCACAGAAATTTGTTTCTTAAAAGCAGAAACCTGTTCGTACTTTATAAGAAAATTTACAGCCTTGATGAATGCTTCAAAATAAAAAATGGCGAAACTGTGTGATTTCTGAAAGAATCTATTGAAAAATGTCTGCTGATATGATATAATAATATCAGATGATAATAAGGAGTGTCGGATATGAAAGATTATCGTGATATGACATGGAATTTCAGCAGCAACAGTTCAGGCGGTCAGTATCTGAAATCAGAGAAATATATTAACGATAAAAAATATTATTTTAAAGTATCTGATTTCAGATATAATATGTTTTTCAGTCATGAATCTGTTCTGGAAGTAATTGTCAGCCGACTTGGAAATCTGCTTGGATTTCCTGTCCTGAAGTATACAGGAGATATGGCAAAAATCATTGTGAATGATAAGGAATATACTACTTTTGTAAGTAAAAGTATGAATTACTGCAAGTCGGGGCAGACCGCAATTCCTCTTGTTACAGATTATCAGACCAATAAAGAAGGAAAAGAATCTCCGCTTGAATATTGCCAAAAAACAGGACTGACAGAATTTATGGATTATATTTTTATTTTTGACTACCTTATTATGAATGTTGACAGACACGGAAGAAATATTGAAATATTGTATGATGGCAATAAGGCAGTTCCTGCTCCCATTTTTGACAATGGAAGATGCCTGACTTTTGGCTGCGGAAACAACATTGAAAATATCCTGAAATGGAATTATACTGAAAGCGGAATGGGAAATAATTTTGTTGGTGGCATTTACCTTGAAAAAAATCTGAAATATGTCAGTAAATCTTATGCTTTGTCACGTCTGACAGATGAAAGCTGTAAACATATATTTTATGGTCTTCATGATGTCCTTGAAAAAAGGCATATTTCTGTTCTTAAAGAAGCTATTGAATACAGGTATCAGGAATTAAGAAATAAGGGTGTGATAATATGAGAGAATATTTAATAAAAGGAGCAGGCGGTAAAAAAACTTGGGGAAAGCTGTATTACTCCGATAAAAGAAATTCGTTCCGCATTGTATTCCGTTCTGATATTACAATGGACGAGAAACCGCCTGCATATGTTCACAGATTCATGACAAAAGGAAGAACGGAAATCAAAGGTGAACTTGCATGGCTATGGGTGACTGACAGGATTATTCCGAAAGACAGACAGAATATTGCTGATATACTCCGTGAAAACGGTCTGAAATACTATCGTGAGATTGATATGCTGGAATTGTCAATGGGGAGAGCAACTTATGATGATTTGTTTCTGGAAAGAATAAAATGACAAATGCTCATAAAGGGCTTTCTCCGCTTCACAGACAAACGTTATCAAAAGGCAGTAACTTATACTATGAAAGTCTGTTCGTTCCTGTAAGGAACATTTCTGTTTAAATAAGAGGTATTTTATATTTTATAAAGGCAAGTGCAGGGTTTGCATTTGCCTTTTTGCATTACTGCACCTTTGTAACTAAAATAAATGACAATAAATATTAAAAAGTACTTGACAAAATGAATAGGATATGGTATAATAATAAATGGAAAGGGGGGCGAAATGTCTTGAAAAAACAGAAAAAGATATATCCTTACAATCTTCTGGAAGACTGCGGTATTGATACAGAACATACGGAATTGCCGGAAGATATTGAAGGTGTCATTTATTACCTGCTGTATTCCAGAAAAAAAGCAATGTATCAGCGTAATGCAGATGTTGTTATGGACTATTATCAGAACGGCATTCAGCAGGCGGCAATTGCTGTAAAGTATGATATGACACGGCAGAGAGTACTTGATGTACTGAAAGGTGCGGTACATTATCTTTCAGAACCGGAAAACAAATATCTTTTGGTTCATGGTATCGCAGAAAGGGAAAAGAAAAATGGAAATTCTGACAGTTGCTGATTGTCACGGACAGTTAAGAGAAGCAAAACTTCTGGAAACGCTGAACGGCAGAATCCCTGATGTTGTTTTCTTTTTGGGAGATAATGCTGCAAATGATATTGAATGTATACAAAACAATCTGAAAAACGTACAGATGTTTGGAATAATCGGCAATCATGATTATCTGGATATACTTGACGATTACGGCATTGAGAATCTGCACAGGAAAGTAGTAAACTATGACGGAATCCTGATTGGCGGTTTCGGTGGTACGATAAAGTATAAGGAAGATAGTTCACGGCTGTTGTTTACCAATGAGGAAAGTGAAGAACTGCTGGCAGGATTTCCGAAAGTAGATATTCTGATAACACATGACAGACCATGTTTCAGAGTTGAAAAGCAGAAAGCCATGCCGGAACAAGAAGAAAAGCCACTGACATGGTTTCAGAAAATCAGAAACGTATTTAAGCCAGAGCAGATAACAGAAGATGATGAAACGGAGCAGGAAGAAACGGAAACGGAATATGAACCTATTATTGTAACGGCACATTCCGGACTGACAGGCATTGCACAGTATATTCAGGAGAAAAGCCCAGATTATGTACTGCACGGACATCTGCATGAACCGCATATAGAAATCAGGTACGGTACGACAATACGGTGCTGTTTTCGGACGGAGTACTTTACGCTGAACAAAAAAAGAATCTGAAAGGAGCAAATAAATTGGAAGAACGGATTACAATTACTATGGATTCCGGATTTGATGTGCCGGAAGAAATGATAAAGCAGTATCATATCAAAGTCATTCCGGTTTCTGTTCACATGGGAAACCGTGAATTGCAGGACGGAGAAATTACACCGGAAGAAATGGTAGATTATTTTTATAATCACATGAAACAGATAATCACAACTTCACCGCCGTCCATTGAAGACTACTATGGATTTTTTACAAGGCAGATGCATATGGGATATACGGTCATTCATCTTTCCATGAGTTCTATTATGAGTTATGCATACGAAAATGCTATACTGGGAGCAGAAACATTTCGGAAAGTCCATGTGATAGATACACGTTCCGTTGCTGTCGGTGCAGTACCGTTTATCCGTAAGATTGCCGAACTGCAGGAGCAGGGAATGAAAGCGGAGCAGATTGCTGAATCTCTCAAAGAATTTTACAAAAAAGTACATCTGTCCTGTTTGCTGAACACAATAGATTTTCTTCACGCTGGTGGCAAAGTCCGTCCGGTTGGCAAGTTTCTTGTTTTGTTTTTTGGAATGAAGCCGTCTGCCGTACTTGACCCTGACGATTATTTTGTCCCTGACAAGAAATTTAAGGGAGAATATGAAACAGCGGCAATGAAGTACATTCAGCACACGCTTGGGAGACTGTCGAATGTTCGGAGAGATTGTGTGTATTTTTCCTATACATCAGGCTGTGATGACAGATTCCTTGAAAAATGTGAAAACGGAATCAGAGAAACAGGTGCTGATTTTGAGCATATAGAGAAAGTAAAAGCAGGCTGTGCGATTACCAGCCATTTTGGAAATAATTGCATCCTGCTTTGCTGGGTAAATAAATAAGAAAGGAAAGCAGAACAGAAGAAAATGCTTTACCAGTTACAGACAGCAGGTCTGTACCGTCCTTGCAAAAGCTATGAATAAGAAAGGGGAAAACAAAATGTTGGATTTTAGCAGAATTTATGAAATCAGCGGAATAAAGATGCCTGAAACAAAGGAAACTGCTGATGCAGAAATCAATGAAGAAACGGAAGAACTTGAAGAACTGATTCCTGAACTGGAAAAGAAAAGTCCTGAAGAGGAATTTAATGAAAGACTGGAAAGTCTGAATCCTGAACAGAAGAAATTTTTTGAACTGATGAAAAGCGGAGAAAATATTTTTCTGACAGGCAATGCAGGTACAGGCAAAAGCTTTCTGGCTGAAACGTATCGTATGTACTGTGAAAGGCATAATATTTCCATTGCCCTGACAGCACCGACAGGAGTTGCGGCAGTACATATCAAGGGTGTGACACTGCACAGCTTTTTCAGGATTCCTCTTGGTCTTGACGGTACACTGAAAAACTTATCCGAAAAAGATTTGACAGATTTCAGAAACGGTACAGTCAACGGCGGTCAGAAATACGATAAGGCAAAGAATGGAAAAACAGGTACAGAGAAGATTTTCAAAAATCTTATGGAAACAGATGTTTTGCTGATTGATGAAATCAGTATGGTAACAATTGATGTTATGGATTATGTTTTTCAACTGATACAGTTTGTCAATGCAGAACGTGAAAACAAAAAGAAGAAACCCATTCAGCTTATTCTGGTCGGTGACTTTTTTCAGTTGCCGCCTGTTATAAAAAGCGAAGACATGGAGCATTATATCAGGCATTACGGTTCTGATGTGCGGAACGGATATGCTTTTCAGAGCCTTTACTGGAAACGCCTTGGCGTGAAACTCTGTAAGCTGGAAACAATTGTCCGTCAGAGTGATGCGGAGTTCTGTACAGCACTTGATGCCTGCAAGACAGGACGGAAAGACTGCATTAAATATTTCAATTCTCATTGTTCCAAAACAGAAATTCCAAACGCTATCTGGCTTTGCGGAAAGAATGCAACTGCTGATAAGAAGAATACAAAGGAACTGGAAAATATTCCGGAAAAAGAACATACCTTTATTGCAAAATACAGCGGTGAGTGTACCGAAAAAGACGGAATGTGTATGCATGAGTTCAAGGCAAAAGTCGGTGCAAGAGTTGTCATGACAGTCAATTCTGAAAAAAAGGAATATGTCAACGGAAGTCTTGGAACGATTACAGAAATCGGCAAGGACAATACAGGTGATTTTATCAAAGTGCTGATTGACGGCAGGGATAGTCTTGGCGTTAAAGTGTATCGCTATTCCTATGCAAAATTCCATTACAAGACAGCACAGGAAACAATTGCTGAAGAAAAGGACGGTCAGCCTGTCATTGACAAGAGAACAGGACAGCAGAAAATGAAGAAAAAGACCGTTCTGAAAAAGGAAGAAACAGGAAGTGCAAAGCAGTTTCCCATGAAACTCGGTTATGCAATTACGATTCATAAATCGCAGGGGCAGACGTATGAGAAAGTGAATCTCACTCCTGAAATTTTCTCCAACGGTCAGCTTTATGTTGCCTTATCCAGATGCAAGAGCGTGGAAACGCTTTACACGGAACGGAAACTGACAGAATCTATGGTAAAGACTTCACAGGACGTTCTGAATTACTATGCAAATCCTGATGAATATTCATTCTTTGGCAGCAGAAATGAAAAGGTACAGAAGTATCACAAGCAGAAGTTTATTCCTATTATTGAAGAAATTATGAAAATGCTTGATGTAGCAGATAAGGAAAACAGTGACTTTGATTTTGAACACTGCAGTGTTGCAGAATTTGTAGAACGATACACAAACTGCCGTTTGATGAATATGAATGAGTATCAGCAGTATCAGAATTTTAAAGCACAGCAGTACGCACAGTCTTATCAGCAGTACCAGAATTATCAGCCGAATAATCCATATCAGAATCAGGGATATAATTATCAGCAGAACGGATATTATCAGCAGCCATATCAGGAAAATGTTTATCCGCAGAATAATAATCAGTATGGTTATCAGCAATATTATCAGGAACAGCAATACGTTCCGCAGCAGCAGACAACGGTACAGCAAAACGTTCCGGAAGTGTTCAGCTTTTATAATCAAAACAGTCAGAACAATCAGAATATTGTTTCTGAAACACTTACTTCAAAAGCACCCGCTCCGTCAAAGAAAATCAGTCTGAAAGAAAAACTGTACAGGCAAATGGAAGAGCAGACGGACAGTGCTGATAATGACTGGGAACTTGATTTTTTGAAATAAATAACAGAGCGTGAATGGGAAAGTCTTTTAGATTTTTCCATTCATTGCTTTGCATAATCTTCGATAAGGAGCAGAACTATGAAAAAGGAAAAGCGAATCACACTATACAAAAAAATCTGGTGCAAGATAAGATACTGGCAGAACCTGAAAGAAATTTCTGATACAGAACTTGCATCTCTTTTGCAGATAGGGGAGAGGACTTTGAAAGAATACGACAAGTGTGCAAAGAACATCACACTTGAAAAAATTGATATATTCTTGTATGTCAATCATATGGAATTAACAGAGTTATTATCACTTTAATTAAAAGAAAATCATAAATGCAGAAATAGTTGACAGTCAATTTATAATGCGATATAATAATATTGTACATTTGTTTCTGCATTCAGAAAGGAATGCAAAAAAATGAAAGCAAAGAAACTTCCATCCGGCAATTACAGGGTACAGTTATTCTGCGGTACTGATGAAAACGGAAAGAATATTATGAAATCTTTTACTGCCAAAACAGAATGGGAAGCTATGAAAATGGCAAAGGATTTCAAGGATGGAAAATCAAATGAGAAGACTTTGAATATCACTGTCAGGACAGCGGAAGAACATTACATTGAAAGCAGAAGAAATGTTATTGAAGAAACAACACTGCTTGGATATGAAAAACTTTGCAGGAATATGTTACAGTCACTCATGGAAATCAAGCTGAAAGATTTGACACCAATTGATGTACAGAATGCTGTCAACATAGATTCTGCAAGGCTTAGTCCGAAGTCTGTCAGAAGTGCTTACAGTTTATTCAAATCTGTACTGAACTTTTATGAATGCGGTATCAATCTCAAACATATCAGATTACCAAAGTTAATCAAAAAAGAAAAAGAATTGCCGGACTTTGAAACGATTTTTCAGATTGTAAAGGGAACAGAATCAGAACTGCCTGTTCTCCTTTCTGCATGGTTAAGTCTTAGGGTAGGAGAAATAACAGGTTTGCAGTTTCAGGATATTGGCAAAGACAAAATCAGAATCAGACGAACTGTCATCATGACGGCAGACGGAGAAAAAGTCCGTGAAAGCTGTAAGACAGATAAGAGTGCAAGAACAATTCAACTGCCGTCATACATATCAGAACTGATAAGCAAAATTCCACACGAGAAAGATACGGATTTTATCATTCCGAAAAGCAAACACGCAGTCTATAGCCAATTCAAAAGGCTGATAAAAAAACATGATATTGACATGACGTTTCATGACCTTAGACATCTGAATGCAAGTATAATGCTCATGCTCGGTGTACCAGATAAGTATGCAATTGAACGTGGCGGATGGTCTACTGAATATGTTCTGAAGAATGTGTATCAGCAGACTTTTTCCTCTGAAAAAAAGAGGGTCGATAATTTGATTGATGATTATTTTCAAAGCATTGTAAGCAGTACTTCAGCAGAATCGGAGAATACTTCACACGAAACTTCACAAAGTTTCTATTAAAAGGCTATTTTTAGCTGAAAAACAGCGTTATTGCATTGGTTCAAATCCAGCCGCCGCAATAAGACCAATATCCGCTGTATTTCGGCAAATTCCCGATTTACAGCGGTTTTTGTTTATATCAATATGCAGTTGCAACTGCATATTTGCAGTTCAAAGTGCAGAAAATGCAGTTGAAATTCCAAAAACTTCACACGGAAACTTCACACAAAAATAAAAAAGAATGCAGAACAAAATGTATATCATCTAAAAATTTTCAGAAAACATTTGACAATTATAAGCGGTGCATGGTATAATTACCATGTAAAAAAAGTTGAAAGGAAGTCTGAAATGAAGAAGTCCAACAGAAAAATCCGTCAGGTTGAAATTGATGGTAAAACATATTTCGCATACGAACTCAGCAAGGAAATCTATGGCGAACGCATCAGATTGTACGCTGATACAAGAGATGAACTTGAACAGAAAATCAGTCAGGCGGAAGAAGAAAGATTCAGGTCGCTGATGAAGTATCTGCCTGCAAATCCCAGATTAAAAGACTATGCAGAACTGTATTTCAGAAATGCAATGGGAAGTGTTTCTCCAACTGTTCTGAAATCGGAAATCATGCTTGTGAAAGGTGTAGTTTATCATTCTGAAATTGATATTGCAGTTGCAAATCTCACAGCAGAAAAAATTCAGAATTTCTATGCAGGACTGCACTATCAGCAGGAAGAAATTATCAGGCTTAATGAAATTCTGCAAAAAATTTTTGAAGTGGCAGAAAGAGCAGGTGCAGATGTTAAGGTACTGAAAAATGTTCAGCCGAATGAAAGTACAGAAGAACAGGACGAACATATTTTACTTTCGGAAGAAGAAATGAAACTGCTTTTGCAGTCCTGCCTTGCCGTGACAAAGTACAGAAGAAATATGTGGGGAATTATTTTCAGTCTTTATACAGGAATCAAGTTTTCAGAAGTTACGAAAATCAGAAACAGTAATCTTGATTTGAATGAGAAAACTGTAATTTCAAGAGACAGCAAAATTCCTTTGAGTGAGGAATGTATCAACTGGCTGGAACAGAAAATTATCGAAAAGTCTTTTGCAGATATAAAAGACATTCATGCAATGAAACTTTATGAAAATGCGGAACAGAGAAAAATTTTCTGTACGAATTATCTTGTGCAGTCACCTGATACACTTTTCTTTGCAAATGAAAACGGAAAAATTTTAAGGTACAGCAATGCCAATATTGCACTAAGAAATGCTGCTGCCGACTGCGGAATATCAAAAAACATTTCGCTGATAGATATTCACAAATCTTTCATCATGAACGAACTGAAAAAGGGTGTCGGTCAGAAGGAATTAAGAGAACGCTACGGTTACAATGACAAGTACAGATTTGATTTTGATTAAAACATTTGCAGGATTGACAAGACAATTTTTTTGTGATATAATAATCATCACAAAGGACAAATTAAAATCAAATTATATTGAAAGGAAAGTATAAAATGCCACGAAGAAGAAAAGAACTGAATGAAATTATTTACGTCCAGACAAGCGAGGGCAACAGCTACTTTGCCTATGACTATTACGAAAGTGAACTCGGAAAACGCAGAAGAATTTATGCTGATACAAGAGAACTTCTTGAAGAAAAAATTCAGCACATCAGGGACGAGGAAAAGAAAAAACTGCTGATGTATCTGCCGAAAACTTCCATGCTGAAAGACTGGTGCGGATATTATTTCAAAAGTCTGGTAGGCAAGTCCTCTGCCAATGAACTGAAACACATTATGCTCCTGTTTGATACTTCCGTTTACGGCACGGAGATTGACTGTGACATGAAAGATATTACAGTTGAGGACATGGAGAGATTCTATCTTGTCATGCAGACAAAATATGACATGAAGAATGTGCAGAAGATTGATGAAATCATGAGAAAAATTTTTCAGACGGCAAATGAAAATGGTATTGAAACTTTTGACTTCAATGAAATTCAGTCACCTGAAAAAATCACAACCTCAAAATTTCATGAAGTGCCGTCAGGTTACATTCCGTCTGCGGAAGAACTGGAACTGATTTTGAATCAGTGCATAACAACAACTTCCCTCGGAACACTTGCATGGACGGTTGCCTTTGCAGTTATGACAGGAATCCAGCTTCCGACAATTGCAAAACTCACCAACAAGGACTTTGATTTTGAAAGTAAGACCGTCACAACAGGCAAGGGCATTGTGCCGATTGATGAAAAGTGCATGGAATGGCTGAAAAGCATGATTGTGAAGAAGTTCTTTCTGATTATAAATAAGGGAAAAAAACGTGAAGAAATCTGTCTTCCTATAACTTGTTATAGGACAGTTGAAAAACTGCCTGCAAATCTCACTGTTGAAGAAATCATTCCCTACATGGCAGAGCATACGGACATCAGAAATGAATTTGTCAGCGAATACATGAATCAGAATCCTGATGACTTTATGTTTGTCAGCAATAATAATTCTCCTGTCGGTGTGGCGAATGTACAGAGAATTTTGAGAACCATTGCTGCAAAATGCAATATTCCGAAAGGCATTACAGGCAAATCACTCCACAAGGCTTTTATTGTTGCTGAACTTGATAAGGGCAAGTCGCCTGAACTTCTCAAAACAAGATACGGTTACAAAAAAGAATCAGACGTTCTGGAAATCAAAGCTGATTATGATGTAAGAAAAATGCTGTTATAAAAATTCAAGCGGAACATTTTGATATGCTCCGCTTTTTGTTTTATACTTTCAATCCTGTCTTGCTTTCAAATTCTGCTATAGTCATGCCTGCTCTTTTTGCTGCATCTGACATTGTGAGGATATTATCTTTTACAAGGTCTGCAAGTGTTGAAAGTATGCCTTTTCTATTCCAACTTCAATGCAGCCTTTTTTCCATTCAGCAAAAGTTCTTTCTTCATTATATTCAGTAATGCACATATGCTTCACCTCTGCTTTGTTTGCAAGAAGAAACGGTTTGATGACGGAATCGTCAGGCAGTTTCTTCAATGCATTGTCAATTGCTTCTCCAAGGTTATCTGTTTGATTTTTTCCGCTGCGAACTTCTTCCACAAAGAAAGAATAATCATTCAGCGGTTTGCAGATTTTCATCAGGTCTTTGTTTCTTCCATAATTGATGTTTATCATTGTGACTGTTACTTCAATATCTGGTTTTGAATCAGGCTTGAACGAATCGCTTAATTTCAGAATGACAACATCTTCTGTTTCGGTTCTGCCGTTGTAAAAGCAGACACATTTTGGTGTTGGTGCTTTCGTATACCATTCCTGCATAGACAAGAAATCTCATAGGCATATTCGGACTGAATACTGACTGTTATTCATAAAGTCATGCAAACAGCAGTTCATTGTATTGTGCAGATTCAATGTTAATTCTTATTTGAACAGTCTTTCTTCATACTGCACATTGCCACCACACCCTTTCTGATATTATTATAGCATATTTTCTGACAGCCGTCAAGGAATTTTTTTAATCCTATAACAAGTTATAGGAAGTTCTGAAAATCCTTGTATCTCCACAAACAATATTTCAATGCAAAATAATCATAAAAAACAGCAAATAATATAAAATAACGATTGACAAATTCAGATTTATATGTTATAATATAGATGTTGTGGAAAGGAAGTGAAATTATGGGCAAAGGAAAGCGTATCAGGAACGCAAGAGAACGTCCTGAAAAGAAAATCTCACACGGACTGACAACAGACAATTACAGGATTTTGAAATGGACTTCCATGCTGACACTCGGTACTGGAATTTTCGGAACTATGTTCTACGATTTGACAGGTATGAGCGGTACGGCAAATCACATTCTGGGAAGTGTCGGTTATATTTCTGTACCGCTGTATTCGTTTCTGGAAGTGAAAGCATTTCATCACACGGAAAGCAAGTGGAGACATTTTCTGAAAATCTTTTTTGCAGGAATTGCAAGTGTAATACCGTTCAGTATGATGATGACTGGCAATCTGTTCACGATTGAAAAACAGAACACCTGCCTGACTGCACTGATTGGATTTACCTGTCTGTGGATTGCGGACAGGGATTTCAGAAAGCCGTTTGAGAAATACATTCACAGCAGGAAATTCCTGAACATGATTTCATTCAGCGTGAATGGAATTATTGCAGGTATCGGAGCAATGGGAGCGTTTTATCTGAAAGCGGAAAACGGATTGTATGCAATGCCTATGCTAATGATTATGAACGGTGCGGAGAACTGTAAGTATAAGAAATTTGTTCAGACAATTGCACTGCTTGTATGGTGCGGACAGATGATTCTGTCAAAGAATTACTATGCGTTGTCTGCACTGCTTGCCCTGATTCCGATTTGGATTTTACAGGACAGGGATTCTGTTTTTCAGATGAAGGACGGTAAGGTCAATCAGTTTCTGAAAATCTTTGAACGGATTTTTTATCCTGCTTGTCTGTGGGGACTGGGAATTGCAAAAATGATAATGCTGATGATGTAAGGCGAAGGCGGTGAGTAAATGAAAGAGAAAGACTGTCAGATTGAACGGCAGTATTACAGCAGGAGAGATATTGAACGTATGATAGGATGCGGAACTTCAAAGGCATATGAACTGATTAAAAATGAGATTCCACATATCCGGCTCGGCAAGAAAATTCTTGTGCCGAAAGAAGAATTTGAAAAGTGGCAGACTGAAAAAAACAGTACCGCCGCATTGAGAAGAAATGCGGAAGGAGATGAAGAAGTATGACAAATCTTGAAAGACTGAAAGCACTTGATGCGGAAAAGTTCTGGAAGGAAATTGAAATTCTGGAAACACATCATGGGAAAAAATATATTGACTATATCGCTTATCTGAACAGCGAAGACAATGATATTATGCATTTCGTAAAGCATGAGGGCAGATGTAAAATTATTCCTTCCGAAATGGAAATCATCAACTGCTGTAATGCAGCAGCTGCACAGGGAAGAGAACTGACAGAGAGTGAAAAAGAGATTTATATTGCTACGCACAGCAAACATGGTCTGATTCTGAAACGAACAGAAATGTTTGGTACAGACTATGCGATAGTACTGGCACTGGCAGAAGAAAAACTTATGAAAGTACCAATGCAAAATATTATAACTGAATGACAGCACAAGTGTTCTGTGTTTCTGCTTGTATGAAAATACAGAAAGTGGGTGCAGGAATACGGAACACTTTGCATATATAAGGAGACTTTGATTTATGAAAAAGTTATTATGTCTGCTTTGTGTTACGACAGCGATAACAGGTATGACTGCCTGTGGAGCGACAGCAAAAGAAAGCAACATTAAAGATTTTTGTGCAACCTATGAAATGGAAAGCTTTTTTACAGAAAACAATTCATCTGAAACAAATTTATCAGAAACAATGGAAGAGGATTCCGCTGAACAGGGAAATGCTGTTGCAGAAGAACTCGAAGCCAATGAAAAAGATATTGGCTGTCAGGAAGTTCCGGCAGTGACAAAAGAAATCGAGATAACGAACCAGAAAGAACTGTTTTCATTTTTGGAAATTGATACGGAGTACAATGAAGAAGAAGCAGAACAGGTAAAGGAAATCGCACTGAAAGTCATTGAACCGCTGTATCATTATAATGCAGGTGTGTTTGCGGAAATGCTTGCAGAATATTCTGACATTGAAATGACATATTACGGAGCGTTCGGCAGGACTATTTCAAAAAATGAACTGATTCCAAAACTGAAAGAAGAGTTTGATTATTTTCAGTTTTCCGGTGATGAAACACTTGTTTACAATGTAACTGATGTGCAGACTGCGGACAGTGATGACGTATTCTGGAAAGTCATGAGCATGGATTCTGAAATGATGAAAGATTTGGTTTCGGAATACGAATATGATATGTCTGAAATTTACACATTTGACAAGGCGTACAAAGTCATTCTTGATGTGACAGACGAAAGCAATCCTGAAAATGATGAAACAGGAGTGCAGGTATATGTTGTCAGAACGCAGGACAGCGAATGGAAATTTGAAACGATTTTTAATTTCTATTATGACAGCTTTTATTATGATTCAGATGAATTTACTTTATCGGACAATAAGAAAGTTGTTGAGATAAAGGAAGAAGGCGTTTCGTCCGGCGGTGAAATCAGAACTGATGATGAACAGTCCGGAATTGAAGTACAGGAAATGCCTGATTAAAATACAGAAAGGAAAGAGAGTATGAGATACATGAACGGCAGAAAAATGATGTCGGCTTTACTGTTTGCTGCATTATGTATGACAGGGTGCGGAAAGCAGACAGAAGAAGTTCCTGTTGAAACAGCACCGCCGATTGAAGTCAAAAGTGAAGTCCTCGGTGGAACAAAAACAGGATATGAAGAAGAAGTGCAGGCAGCAGAAACTGCACTGAAAAAAGGTATTGTCGCCTACTATGCAAACGATATGGAAACCTTTGTTTCTTCTTCTGATGTAGATGTATTGTTTACCATGATGTACGGTGAAGCACCGAATCAGACAGAACTTGTAAAAAGCCTGAAAGAACGCCTGCCAATTCCGTATGACAAGGACGGCAATCAGCTTGCAACTGATGACAGTAATTTCAGATACAAGCTTGACAGATATGAAGCACAGATACCGCCGAACAACAGAATTGTTGATGAAGAAACAGGAGAGATTATTTCTCTGGACTGGCTTTCCGAACTGAAATTTGATTTGCCGCAGGATGTAACTGTGACAACAAAGGAATCCAATGTCATCAGTGCGGAACACGCTATCTGGGTTCTGTTTCAGGGGAAGTACTATGATGAAGATACGGAATGGGCGTACAGAAAACGCAAGGCGGTTACTCCTTACAATCCGGAAGATGTCTATACGGTAGACAAGGCATATGAAATTCAGTACACGCTCGGCACACATGATAAAGATACCGATACAGATATTGAAAGAGATTATGTCGGCTACGCAATTCATATCAATGATGAATGGAAATATGAGATTGCAGTGGAACAGACGGACAAGGTATTCAAGCAGTATCTTGCCGAATCAGGGCTTGATGAAAAAGGCAATGTCATTGAAGAACCTGTTGATGACGAAAACGGTACAGAAGAATCCAGTGATGAAACTGCTGATGAAAATGCAGATGAAGAAAATTCTGCTGACAGCGAAGGAGAAAACAGTGAAAGCTGAAATTACAGTTGACGGACAGCCAGTCGGAAAGGGCAGACCAAAATTTGTACGGCAGGGGAATTTTGTCAGGGCGTATACTCCTGAAAAGACAGCAGAATATGAAGAACTTGTACGGACAATCTGGCAACTGAAAGCAAAGGACAGCAGTTATCATACCGTATTCTTTCCTGCCGGAACGCCTGTTTCTGTTCTGATAACTGCTTATTATAAAATTCCGAAAGGTACGAATAAAGCAAAGAAAGCTGAAATGCTGACAGGAAAAATCCGACCGCTTGTCAAGCCTGATTTTGATAACATTGCAAAAGCTGTCTGTGATGCACTGAACGGCATTGCTTATGATGATGATAAGCAGATAGTCGATACAAGAGTGCAGAAATTCTACAGCGATAATCCGAGATTAGAAATCAGCATTTCAGATATTTGAAGAAAAGGAGAGAAAAACATTATGCACTTATTATTTTTTCCGTTTGTGGGAGGTTCATCAGAATCATTTCATTCTTTTGATAACTTTCTGAACGAATCAATCAAGACTGTAATACTGGAACAGTCAGGAAGATTTACAAGAAAAGATGAACCTGTATTTGACAGAATTGAAGATGTGTCTGCTGATTTACTTGAAAAAGTGAAGCCGATAATTACAAATGACACCTATGCAATTTTCTGTCACAGCATGGGAGTGCTTTGCTGTATGGAATTTATCAGACAGGCTCTTGAAAAAAATCTGCCTGCACCTGTTCATGTATTTGTTTCAGGACGATATGCACCTGACGGAAGCTACTTTGGCAATGCTGATGATTATACAGACGAGGGTATTGTAAACTTCTATGTACAAAAAGGACTGATGCAGAAATTAGCATTAACAGATGAAAAACTGATTGCAGAAGCTAATGCCATTCTCTGTCATGATATGAGAATGGCAGAGAAATATTCTGAAAAATACGTTCGTCAGCCTGATTTCTTCCAACTGCCGTGCGACATTACAGTAATGTATGGTATAAAGGATTTGCTTCTGGAATATGCAGATATGAATGACTGGAAAAGATTTACGAAAAAAGAATGTGACATTATTTCTTTCAGTGGCGGACATTTTTATTACAGGCTGAAAAAGAAAGCTGTATGTGACATCATCAACAGCAGGCTTGAAAAATATAAATGAAAGGAATTTATGTTATGAAGACAGAAAAGAAAATCGGACTTCTTATCGGTGTGTTTATGAGTTTTGTTATGGGACTTGTTCTTTCCCTTACAAACTCATTATTATCAGGGCATTTTGAAATCAAAACATGGCTTATCAGTTTCGGAATCAGTTTTGTGCTTGCATTGATAATCGGACTGATAATTCCGGTAGGAAAGATTGACAGGGGGTTGCATAACAAAATCAGCAATCAGTTTGCGGCAACATTTTTGTCAGGGTTCATTTCCAACCTGATTTATACACCTGCTATGACCGCAGCAATGACATTTATTATGGTGACACTTGCACTTAATGGAATGAATGTGGCAATTGAGAATATGCAGAATCAAAAAGGACAGCTTGAAACTAGCGTGGTACAGGTAACAGAAGAACGTACCAGTCTGGAAACGGAACATAAAGAATATGTTGAACAGCAGACGGCACTGATTGCAGAACAGCAGCAGATTCTTGATGATTTGCAGTCAGACAGGGAAACACGCCTGAAAAAACTGCAATCTGATATTGAAAAAATTCCAGATAACAATTCTATTGAAAAAACACTCCGTGAGTACATGAAGAAACTGCTTGCCGAAGAAACTGATACAGAAGAAATCCTGAAAGACTATTCTGCAAAGATTGACAATGAAATGGATAAGGCAAGACAGATTGAAGATGAAACACTGAAAAAGAACACACTGCTTTCTTTGCAAAAACAGGTAGACTTTACAAGAAACCATCTTGAAGAATATTATGCACTTGTAGATATGGTAAAGACAATTACAGAGCAGAATGATAAAGTGAAAAAAATGAATGATGATTTCAAAACAACTGATGAAGAACAGACTGCTGCTCTTGAACAGATGAAGAATCAGATTGATGAAATGAATGGTTCTGTTGCAGGACTTGAACAGCAGATTGAAGCAACTTCCAATGCAAGACCTGATATGAAAGAATCCATGATTCATTCTGAAATTATCAGTTGTATTGCAGGACTGTTTCTCTGCATTATCTTCCAGCCAATCGCACAGAAGTGTGCTGTTGCATTGTCTGTTCCGAAAGCACCAAAGGCAAAGCCTGAAAAGAAAAAGAAAGGCAAGCAGGAAGAAGAAGTTCCTGCTGATGTTCCTGAAAATGAAGCAGAAACACCGTCTGAATCTGAAACGGCAGTGTCTTATACGGAAGAGCCTGTATGGGAAGAAGAAATTACTCCGGAAGAACCAATGGAATAATATTATCACTCCTGTCTGAAAAGGCAGGAGTTTTCTTATACTATTCTTTATTTGGACAGAAACGTTTCATACAGGAACGAACAGACTTTTACCGTATCAGTTACTGTATTTTTCAGTCTGTTTGCCTATGGAACGGACAGAGCCTTTAAATGATGTTGCAGTAAAAATGATAAAATTATAATAAAAGAAAATGATAAAAATGCAAGAAAAATCTTGACATTTTTAATGAAATATGATATAATAATATTAGTAAAAATTCATGTATGTAAGGCAGGCATGGCAGGCAATTCAGGATTATATTGATGAAAACGGTGAATTGCCTGAAGAACTTTCGTCAACATGGTGCTGAAAACAAAAATATTGAAAGGCGGTGAAAGAGTATGACAATTGCTGAAATGTCCAAACAGGAACTCGTTTATTTACGGTTTCTTGAACAGCAGGAAAATGCTGATTATGAAATGGAGTACAAGCTTGCAGTGCTGTTTGCACTTCCGGAGAAGACAGCAGCAGAAGAAGTAGAAACCTATCTTAATTTCAGACACAGCATGGAGAAAGACGGTGAGTGAAATTATGGAAGACAAAATTGCTATGCTTGAATATCAGAAAGAAAAACAGCTTTTTTCGCCTGATATTTCGGAACGGTTTGCTTTATGACACAACAAAAAAGACGGTTCTGAAAATCAATCAGAACCGTTTTTATTTGTCTAAATCATAGTCATTCCTTTTATGTTCCTGTACAAGCTGTACGGATTGTTCCTGCCACTTCATATATTTTTATCACAAAATAAAATGATAAAAATGATGAAAATATTATTGACAAATCCAACAAAATATGATATAATAATATAGTGAAGAAACATCAGACAAATTCTGAAAGGGTGGAACAAATGAGCAAACTGGAACAGGCAGTACTGAAAGTACAGGAAGAACTTTGCGATTATCGTGAATACACGCTGAAACGTTTTTCAAAAGAAGACATTTTTGATATGAACTATGAAATTTTTGTCAAGGCAGAAACAGCAGACCAAATGCAGACGATACAGAAAGGTGAACTTTCAGACAGACAGCTTGATGAAATTATCGGTTGTTCTGATTTTCTGAATAAAGTATTTGATACATTCAGAAAAAACAGCGGTACTGTCAGTGTGCGTGACTGCATTTTTGATTCCGCTGACGGACTGGTGCAATGGAGTGAAAAGCCAGAACAGGAATATGTACAATAATTTATAAAAGGGGAAATTGCTATGAACGATAATGCCAGTCAGCTTATGGAAAAGCTGAATCAAGAGTATGAAGATTATACCAATCAGCTTCTTGAAAGAGATGCAAAGGAAATTTTCAATCACTCTGCCGAAACAACAATCAAAACGGAAACAATTGCTTTTCTGCAAAATTCAGATTTCCTTGCTTTTCAGAGTGAAGAATGGATTAACGCTATGGCAGAAAAAGAAGATATTCTTTCTGAAATCGAAGAAACTTTTAGTTACGGTGATTATCAGATGAATTTCACAAAACTGCCGGAAGCAATTAAAAAAACAGGTGACGATTTGATGCAGGAACAGCAGAAAAAACGTTCAGAAACCGAACGTGCTTAACCAGAAAGGAAAATGCTATGGCAAATCAGCAATTTTTATACGACTGTTTTGTAGAACTGCCGAAACTGTATGATGAACAGACAATACAGAATCAGGTTATCATGCAGGAAAAAATGAAAGAATTTGCATATCAGCATGGTCTTTCCGAAAACATGACATACCATATTGCAAAAGGCGATTACAGTTCATATGGAAAGCTTGTGAAAGAAATGCAGCAGCGTGGACTTCTGGAATCAGATGAAGTAGTTCTTCCGGACGGTATGAAAGAAATTCCGGAAGAAGCGTTTTTGGGATGTGACAGTATCAGAAAAGTAACGATTCCTGCAAGCGTAGAGAGTATCAGATGGGAAGCATTTTCCTGCTGTGATAAACTTGAACAGGTAGAATTTCGTGAAGGAAGCAATTTACTTCTGATTGAAGCAGACGCTTTTGCAGAAAGTAAAAAATTTTCAGAAATCAATATTCCTGATTCTGCCAATATACAATTCAATGCTTTTTTTGACACGGAATACTTGTATCAGCTTATTGCAGGACAGCGGTATTGTCCGGAGAATGTATTTTTATCATTATTTGATGAAGATAGATACCGTGTCTGTACCATGTCGCAGGAAATGCCGGAAAATGCAAAAGCATTTTTAATGCGAAATTCTATTGATGCAATTCATTTTGCCTTAATAGATAATGATTTCAGTTTTAGGGAATACGCTGCGGAACGTGTGAAAAAAATTATTGACCTTACCGGAACAAAAGAAAATATTTCTGAAATGATGGAAGCAGTGATTGCTGAAACAGAAGCAACTTTCAATTATACTGCTCGTGCAGAAATCATGGATTATCAGAAAGAAAAAGGACTGTTTCCTGATAATAAAGGCAGGTTTGAACTATGACAGCAAAACAGCAGCAATTTTTGTACGACTGCATGGTAGCACTGCCGAATCAGTATTATGAACTAATTAGAAATGCTCCGGACAAATTGTGGGACTATAAAAAACAGGCTGTAAAAATGTATCAGCTTTCTTATGAGACTGTTTCTGAACTGGCAGCTTTAAATGCGAACTGTTTCACAACATTTCTGAATGAAACCAAAGGAAAACAGCTTCCTGATTTTTCTTCTGAACCGCTGATACTGCCTGACGGACTGGAAACTATTCCAATCCAAGGGTTTAAAGCCAGTAAAATTTCGGAAGTGATAATTCCGGAAAGTGTCAGAATCATTGGCAATTTTGCATTTGACGATTCCAGTTTGCGGACGGTATATATTCAGGGCAATCATCTGGAAGAAATCGGCAGATATGCTTTCATCAATTCCGGATTATGGGAAATCAATATTCCGGATATAACAGAAGAAATCCGTTATGGTGCATTTTACAACACACCATTTCTGGAACGAATGATGACAGGAGAATTTACTTGTCCGGATAAACTGATTCAGAAAGATTTTACTTTTCTGGAAAACAAATGCTGCATTGCGGCAGTACAGCATAAAGAATCTGCTGTCATGCAGGAATTTCTGAACCAGAATTTTGAACAGACAATTGTAGAAACACCGTATTTTCTGGCAGAATCGGGGAAAACAGAATCTTTGAAAAAACTGATAAATGCTATCGGTACAAAAGATACGATTGGCATAATCATGCAGAATGTTATAGACGGTTCTGAAAGCAGTCAGAATTATGCACTCCGCATGGAAATCATGGATTATCAGCAGAAGAAAAGGCTGTTTCCAAAACAAAATCTAATATTATAGAAAGGAATACGCATAGAATTGTTGAAAAGTTGAAAACTTTGTTAAAAACTTAATTTATTTATGAAAGGCAGAGAAAAAATGAATTCTAATCAAAATACTATTTTGTGTCCGCACTGCAATCAGCAGATTCCGCTGTCAGAACAGGCACACGACAGTCTGATTCAGCAGGTACGGACAAAAGAATATCAGCATGATATTGAAGAAAGAACAAAACAGATTCGCCATGAATACGAACTGGACAGCAAAGCAAAGGCAGAGCAGGCAGTCCGTGAAACAGAAGAAATATTCCGCAACCGTATTGAAGCAATGCAAAACAGGAATCATCTGGAACAGAAAAAACTGGAAAAGCAGATTGCTGAACTGGAACAGAAATTATCTGTGCAGAAAGCAGAATCTGATTCAGAACATACGAAAGCGGTGTCCGTACTGAAAGAAGATTTCATGAATCAGTTGCAAAAAGAGCGTGACAAAGCTTTTGAAACATTACAGCAGGTAAAAGCGGAATCTGCACGGAGAGAAAAGGATTTGCAGGAAGAACTCGCACATTACAAGGAACTGAAAGCAAAATCCTCTACCAAAATGATTGGTGAAACGCTGGAACAGCACTGTGAACTTTCTTTTGAAATGGTGCGGACAATGGCATTCCCGAACGCTTATTTCAAGAAGGACAATGATGCGACTTTTGGTTCAAAGGGTGACTATATTTTCCGTGACTATGATGATTCCGGCATGGAATATATCAGCATCATGTTTGAGATGAAGAATGAAGCGGAAGATACCAAAACAAAACACAAAAATTCAGACTTTTTCAAAAAGCTGGATAAAGACAGGACAGAAAAGAACTGTGAATATGCGGTTCTGGTATCTCTCCTTGAAGCGGATAATGAGAATTATAACCGTGGTATTGTCAAAATCCATGATTATGAAAAGATGTATGTCATCCGTCCGCAGTTATTCCTTGAAATCATTGCCCTGCTCCGTGACATGGCGAAAACAAAGGCGGTTTATCAGAAACAGGTGCAGGAACTCCGCTGTCAGGAATCCGACAAGGAAGAAATCAGACAGAAAATGCTTCTGGAAAAGAAAACGCTTGACAAAGCTTTATCAGGTATTCAGTCCAATACAGCAGACAGCCTGAAAACCATAGATACCCTGATTGCTAAATATAATACCAGAGAAGATAGAGAGGAAACTTAATATGAAAATTCAACAGACAAAAAAGCTGATGGAAAAAATAATACAGACAACTGCTTTTACGGAACAGATTTCTCCGATTGTAAATGCAATTACGCTTGCGTTTTATAAGTATGGTGGATTGATGCCGGATGATTACAAGGAAAATCTTAGCCTTACTCGTGAGAGTATGCAGATGCAGAAACCAGATTATCAGTTTACTGATGAAGAAATTGACAGAGGAACAATTATTTCTATGTTAAGAAGTCTGTTTCCTGAAAGTATGGACGGCGGTGTTCTGGAATATGTCTTTGGTGAAATCTACAAGAAAAGCAGACTGCTGACAAAAGAAGAATTTGCAGAGAATCCATATTACAAGAACATCAAGTTTGAACGGCAACAGCAGGGAGATATTGCCATGCTGACGGAAACTTACAAGCCGTATGAACTGTTTTTCTATGATACACCGGATTTTGACGGAAAATACCCTGCATTTGTACCGAAAATCGGACTATTCAATGAAGAATTTCTATTTCAGAGCATAGGTTCTGTCAGTCAGAGCAAGGCAATGATGACATTATCACCGAATGAAATCTTTACCATGCAGAAACCAATTGAAAATGCACACGGCAAGGTGCTGATGCTCGGCTGCGGTCTTGGCTATTTCGCTTACATGGCTTCTTTGAAAGAAAATGTGGAATCTGTTGTGATTGTCGAAATCAATCAGGATGTCATTGATTTGTTTGAACAGCATATTCTTCCGCAGTTTGAAACAAAAGACAAAATTCATATCATAAAAGCAGATGCACTGGAATTTCTGGACACGCTGAATGACGGTGAATATGATTACTGCTTTGCAGACATCTGGCTTGGTGCAGATGAATTTCAACTGTATATGACGGTAAAGGAAAAATGTAAAAGATTCCGCAAAATGAAGACGGATTATTGGATTGAAGATGCTTTTGTGAAGCAGTTGATTCCTAATGTATTTATTGAAATACAAAGCACATTCTTCAAAGAGCCTGTTCCTTATTCTACTATGCCGGAGATTGAACAGCAAAAGATGCGGTATATTCACCGTCTGCTGAAAAATGAAACAGTATCTTCGCCACAACAGGTAGAAAACCTGCTGAATCCTGTTACACTGATTCGCCTGATAAACAAATCAAAGGTAAAGTTTTCAGACTGTGCTGCATTGCCGGAAACAGCAAAAGAACAGCCGGAAAAACAGAATACTGAATCAAAAGTAAAATCTGTTATAGAAGAACCAAAAGCAGGAGATAGAATCCGGTATTGGCTCGGCGGTGTGGAATGTGAAAATGCTTTCAGTACAGAAGCAGAAATGGAAAGAATCAGTAAGCAGGAAAACGGAGAACTGGAATCAGAATATAAATATGGTTTGTATCAGCGTGAAGAAAGCATTGCCCTGCTGAAAGAGCATTCTGTTCATGCTCTGGCAGGGGAAATCTACAAAGGTGCAGTTATTGGGCTGAAAAACGGCAACTGCTTTGTAGACGGTGGACTGAATGTTATCGGAAAAGACGGTATCAAGAGAAACTTTATGACATTGACAATCTATTGTTCTGATGATATGGTATTTGATACAGTCAATGGGTTTGTTGGTACAGACTTGTATGAATATATTGAAATGCTGAAGCAGTGGAATCCGAAACTGCGAATGGACGTTACTATGTTTATTGGTACAGCATGGAGTGATAAATCGGCAGCACTGTTCAACTGGCTGAAAATCAGAAGATGAAAGGAAGAAAATTATGGGTACAATTCTCTTGAAGAAAATCAGGCTTTCTGGATAACAAAAGAAGGCACTTTAATTCCGATTGAGAATACAGATAATGCTCCAGCGTTCAGCAAGGAAATTCGTATTCGTGATGGCAAGCTGATGACGAGATTTCCAAACTGGGAAATGGCAATCAAAGACGAAAGAACAGGCGAAAATCTGAAAGGCTGGTTGATTCCTGCCGAAGTGCTTTGAACAAGATAAAAAATAATTATCAATGAAATGAAGGTGACAGAAATGAATGAAGGCAGCAAGTGGAAAAGCGGAGAAGATATGAATTACTGGCTGAAAGAACGGTATTTCACTATCTGTTATTCTCAATATCGTGCCGTCCGTGGAGAATGTTTCGGCTTTGCAGGAATCAGCTTGATTGCAGGTACAAGCGGTGCAATTCTTTCTTCTGAATACAGAATCCTGTTAATTGCGTTATTTGCTTGCTTGACGGCATTTTTTCTGATTTCAGCATACCAAATCAGAAAAACAGCGGAAAAAGACCTGATGTATATTCCGGAAGGACGGTTTCAGTGGCAGTATGACAGCGTGAAAGAACTTCTGCCTGACCGCTATCCTGAAACCTGCAAAATTCTTTCAGAAAGCGGAGAAACCTGCGTATTGTTACAGGCTTTCTGGAATTTCAAGGATTCCGGAACGCCTGTTTATATTGTAAAGCCTGATACAGATTTGCAGTTTTCTGCGGTAAGCCGTTTTTTCTGTCAGAATACAAAAGAAATACAGGCATTTATTATATAACGACAATTATCAAAAAATTTTCAGATACCCAGATATTCTTTTTCTTGATGCAGAATAAGAATTGCTGTATGATTTATTTTCTTAAAATATATGATAATTCCTTGTCTCATATTCAGGCAGGGAATATTTTTATAACAAAATAAAATGATTATTTATATATCAATATTCTTGACAAAATAGGATAAATATGATATAATAATATTATAGTGAATAAATTGATTTTTACCTGATAATATGTTATAATAGAAAGGAAGACGATACCATTGGAAGATGTAATTTTATATCATGGTTCACGGTCAGGTATCAAAGGTGACATAAAGCCGATAAGCCGTGAGGAATGTGATTTTGGCAAGGGGTTCTATATGGGGACGATTCCGGAACAGACAAAAGGACTGGTGATATATAAGCAGAATCCTGTTTTTTATGAATTAAAGTTCAGACTGTCAGAAATTCCGGAAGAACGTATTTTGAATTTAAGCAATAATACGGATTGGCTCTATACTATTCTTGCAAACAGACAATATTCAGAAGATTTCAATAATTTGAAACTTGCAGAAGAATTTCTTGAAAAAACTGCACAATATGATGTTGTAATAGGTTCAATAGCAGACGGTGGTATTTCTGCTGCTGTAAAATGTTTTACAAAGGATTTAATTACAGATAAAGGACTGATTGCCTGCCTGACATATGTGGATTACGGAAAACAGTATGTAGCCAAAACTGATTTTGCTTGTAGTAAGATAGATATTCTTTCAGAACATATAATTACTAAATCAGAAAAAGAAGCTATTAGACAGTATGCAATAAGCAAAAGACAGGAAAGTGAAGGACTTGTATGGAAAATGGAAGAAAAATACAGAAATGACGGAATGTATTTTGAAGATTTAATAAGCAGTGAGATACACAAAAATAAGGAAAGAGGTATGGAAAGATGACGTTAGTTGATTATGTAATTTGTGAAACACAGGGAGATATTTATGCGTATATGGCAAAACGTAATTATGATATACAAGTATTTTCGGAGAACTATCTGAAATGTGATTTTTGCAGATGTGCTTTTGATACTGAATATTCGAGATTTCAGGAAGAACTGCCAAATGAATGTGCTGCTTTCTATATGCCTGAAATCGAGGATAAATTGGTGAAATATTCGGACGGTTCATGTTTTGATTTGGAAGAAGCAGAATGGATTGGGTTCACATACAGACAGCTTTACATTGAAACAGGCATATACAGTTCAGAACTGGCTGATATGATTCCTTTTGCAAAAATGTGTGAATACTACAAACAATATCGCCTTGTCAGTGACAGGGACAGGATTTTCAGTGCGATTGCTGATGATTATACAAAATTGAGAAAGGAAAAACAAAATGGCTAAGAAAAAGAAAAGATATACAGGATATAAGCGTGAAGTACCGGAAAATGTAAAAGTTGTCCGTACAGAAAAACCTGCGGAATTTGGTACAGAAACAAGATATGTCATTATTGACAGCGATACAGGGGAAATCTTTGATGATGCTCAAGGCTACGGCTACAAAACAGCACAGAAAGCCTATGCTGCATTTCACTGGAAAAAGAAAACTCCCGAAGAACACGCTGAAATGGAATGGAAAAAGAATGCTGTCCGTGAATGGTGCAAAGAACACAAATCAGTTGTAACAGACATTGAGATAATTATGTTCGATTCAGTTAAAAACGGTGAACAGTATACTTTGCAGGAAATAGAAGAAGTCATTCCCGAAGGTTTGCGTTCTGAAATGCCTTTTACTGTAAAGGAACTGCTGAAATATTTTTGAGAAAGTGAGATGAATCACATGATTATCTATCGTGAAAAAGAACTTGCAGAATATGCAGATGCATTCTTGCAGGGAATCAAAAAAGAACGCTTTATCATGGCGGAACTGGACAATTATGTCAATTCACCAAATGACAGGAGAGTATGCTGTCTGTACGGACTGCGGAGAACAGGAAAAACTGTCATGATGATGCAGGAAATCAGAAAGCTGAATCAGTATGGCAACAGCCTTTTCATGAGATGTGAAGACGGTGACACCATGTTTCAGGTGAGAAAAGCGGTTGAAAGCAATAAGAACTGCAAATATGTGTTTATTGATGAAGTGACAAAGGCAAACAATTTTATTGCTACTGCCAGCGTTCTTTCAGATATTTATGCAGGCGGCGGCAAGAAAGTAGTGCTTGCAGGTACGGATTCTCTTGGGTTTATGATTGCAAGATATGATGAACTGTATGACAGGGCGAATTTTATTCACACAACATATATTCCGTTCAAAGAATATCATGAACTGCTCGACAGGGACATTATGGACTATATCGAATATGGCGGTACTCTCTCTCCCGAAAACACGTTTTACAATAAAGATGATTTGAACGAATATTCCAACTCTGCAATTGTCTACAATATCATTCACACCCTTGAAAATTGGAATCAGGGAAGAAATTATTCCGATTTAACAGAAATTGCAAGGTGCGGAGAACTGCCTTCATTTATCAACAAGGTACTTGAATATCATAACAGAACTTTTCTTGCAGATATTATTGAAAAAGATTTTAAATCGCATGATTTAGGTTCATTGAAAGATTTTATGTTAAAATCCGGCTTTGCAGACCCTTCTTACATTGATACAGACGAAATGCAGGAAAGGATAAGATTTTCTTTAGGTATCAGAAAAAAACTTTTAAGTCTTTCTCCTAATCATGAAGTAAACGAAGAAGCGGTAAATATGGTTATAGGATTTCTAAAAAAACTTGATGTCCTATACGAAATTCCACAGGATAGAAGAAACCGTGTAAAAGAATATATTTTCACACAGACAGGTATGAGATACTGTCAGGCATCTGATTTTGCCAATGCTTTGATAATGTCTGAAGACATTTTTGGAAATTATACTGACACAGAACAGGAAGAAATTCTTGAAAAACTCAAAAGTGATATATGTGGTGGCATTCTGGAAGATATTATTTTCTATCAATCAATTACAAATCTTAGAAACAATCCCGATTGTCATGTGACAAAATATAGAAATAAAACTTCTGGACAGGAAGTAGATGTTTTGATTGAAGATTTTAATAAATGCTCTGTTGTGGCAATTGAAGTCAAGTTGTCAGACCAGTATGCAGAACAACAGATGAAACATCTGCTGAATCAGGAATTTTGTTCTGAAATTGAATCAAAAACAGGACTTGTGATTGCAAATAAAGTTGTTGTTTATCGTGGCGAAAATGACTATATTTCCGATAAAGGTGTTATTTATCTCAATGCAGAGGATTATCTTTCCAACACAGAAGAAATCATTGAAATACTGACAGATGAACATATTGAAAGCATGGAACATCTGCAAAGCCTGCTTGCATTAAAAGGCATAACAATGCAGATGAAACAAGGCAAAAACAGTATAATACGCTGAAACTTGTCTGTTCGGCATCTTATATAAAAAATTCCCCTTGTCTAAAAAGACAGGGGAGTTATTTTTTATAGATATATAACAAAATAAAATGATAAAAAATATAAAAAGCACTTGACAAAATAAAAGAAATATGATATAATAATATTAAGCTGATAAGCAAGTGGTAAAGCAATCAGCATAATAATAGTAAGAAATGGAGTGCTAAGAATGAGTAAAAAGAGAAACAAGAGAAAAACTGGTTTCAGACCTGCCACAAGTACCGGAACAGCAACAGCAGTGATGACAGCACCTGCACCTGTCGTATATGAAGAATGGATTCCGCCTGTACTGGAAAATGAGCTGACACCGGAAGAGGAAGAGGAAGTTCTTGCAGAAATCCGCAATATGCCCGACAGCTATCCGACTGATGAAGAAATTGCAGAATTTCAGGCAGAATACCCTGCTGAACCGTCATATGACAATTCGGACGAAACAAGCGATAACGTGCCGTATCAGATTACCGCTATGGAAGAAATTTTTCAGGCAGTAAATGAGTTGAATGACAGCGATTTTACAGACACTTTCCTTGCTTTGAACGAAAAAGCGGAACAGATTGCAGAGTACGGCAGACAGGCTTTTATCCTGCATGATGAAGCAGGCAATGAAGTAGTCAATCTGGATATGGTATATGAATTTAATCAGGCAGCTATGCGGCGAGAAACAAAGTACGGCATCATTTCTGCATTTGTTATGAAAGATGGAAATGCAGACTGTGGATGGGAAGACAAATGGAAAAGTATCGACCTGCTGCTGATAGAAAAGGAACGCTGGGACACAGCTTATCACATTGAAGATTTTGGCTGGTGCATTCCGATTGCCAACAAGGGCATGACAACAGCGGAAATGTTTGCAGATGCCAGAAAGAACTACGCAGAAACAGTGTTGCAGTAATTGCAGATAACGGCAGACAGTTTATTCTGCCTGCCGTTTATATAAAAAGGGGAGTAAATCATCATGAAAAGAAAAGACGGTGTATATTTACCGCTTGTATGGTGCAAAAGCCTGAAAAAACAGATGCAGGAAATTATTGGCGAAGAAGTTTCAACAGAAGATGTTCTGAATTTTGTTAATATTATTCAGAGGGACAATTCCGAAGCACAGGAAGCAATCAATACGTTTTGCATGAAATATCCGAAATTCAAAAACGTAATCACAAGCATTTTTATGCTTGACAGAATCAGACGGATTTCCGCAAAGGAATCTTGGCAGGAAACAATCAAGGATATTATGTCATTCGTTAATGTTTCTTCATGGAGCAATAACAAGCAGGTTTTCAAATTTGACAAGGACTTTCTTGAAGAACTCGTCAGAACGGAAAATTTGTCAATTAACGAAAACGCTTGGGATTATCTGCCGTATACAAGTTTCTATGTCGATATTTCTGACAGTCAGGAACTTTGCAGACAGCTTGCAGGAGAAGGCGTATTTGTAACAGTCCGCAAACTTCCGGCTGAAAAGGTAATTTGGAAAGAGGGACAGAAACCAACTGAAACAGCATATGAGGTATTATTATGTAAAGTTGACAAGAAATATTTCTATACTGATACTATAACAGTTCCGAATGCAAACTATGACTGTACTCTTGACGGTGGTGAGGAAACACCGATTGAACGCCATGACATAAAAAGAGAAAAAGACGGCAGATTTTCAAGCATAAAGACAACTACTGTTGTCAACACAAAAGCATATCAGACAATCATTGTACAGATTCTGAATTATCTGGCAAGCGTTGAGCCTGATATTTCTGAAAATGCTGAAACGAAGAAAACATATAGACAACCGAAACAAGACAATCATTCTATTGTAAAGACAACTGTACAGGATAAATTTTCCGAAATCCGCAAGTGGGACGTTGGTGTCAGATTCGGTACAGCTTACCGCAGATGGAAAGCAGAAGAAAAGTCAGGAGTGGAAAGAGGAGCAAACGGAAAGCATACAGGGAAACGTCCTCATTCCAGAAAAGCACACTGGCATCACTTCTGGTATGGGTCTGGTGAAAATAAAGTCTGCCGTCCGAAGTGGCTGAATCAGACGTTTATCAATGCAGACAAGCAGGAACAGGCAGGAAGTCCTGTTACTATTCATCAGTGCAGTTGAAATATACTGCACTGATACAAAAATAAGAAAGGCAGTGATTCAAAATGAAAGCAGAAATGGTTGACGGCTATATGCAAGTTGCGTTTGACAGTAATGATAATGAAGAACTGAAAAACTATCCTGATGCGGTTATCAGAGCCGTGTTTGACAGTTTTTCGGAAGAAAGCAACAGCCTGACAATTCAGCAGAATGAGCAGATGAAACAGATGATGATTCTTTCCTGCACCATTCCGCAGATGATTGAAATTCTCAAAAAGTACGTTGCAGATTATCATGCTGAAATTGTGTTCATGGGTGAAAACAAGTTTTCCAAAACAATCGTTGCGGCGGTGCGGACGGAAAAAGAGGAAAAATCAGGCATTTACGAAGTGCAGGAAGATTATTCCCTTGTATACAGCAAAGTCAATGACAATCCACTGATTGCAAGAGTACTACGCAGTCTGAAATGAATGAAAACAGGCATGGCAGGGCATATTCGTGTCTTGCCTGCTTATTGACATAGAAAGGAGTTGTTTTTCATGCATATAGAACAATTACAAGGTAATACCGCAAAAGCAATTGCAGCGACAATTACAGATACAGGAATGGTATGCGGATATGTTGGTATCAGTACGGAAAGCAGAGTTGCTGATGAAATCAGACGGCACAAGCATTTTGCCGAAAATCAGTTCTCTGTCCGTGGAACAGGCGGTATCAGCTTTGCAGGAAAAAATGATGAAATCCAGATGGAATATATGGACAGAACGGATAACTGTGATTCACTTGTCTGGATAGGATTTGACAAGTATGCAAAAGAAGATGAAATCCGTGAAGAATTTTCTGCGGAGCAGGCTGATGAAATTATTGCCTGTCGCTGGACTAATGCGGAAAAACACGCTGAATCCATTTGTGATGTCATTGATACAGCAAGAATTGTAGCTGTATCTGTTGAGAATAAGGAGCAGGAACTTACGGCAGACAGAACAAGGTAAATAGAAAAAGACAGGAGAAATCGACATGGAAAAATATGAAAGCAGAATCCGCAAGTATGATATGGACGGAAATTATATCTGCACTTATCCGACCATTATCAAAGCAGCGGAATATATGAAGAAGTTTTCTTCTGTACCAGTTACCGGAACAGTTCATGCCACAGCCGAAAAGATTTTCAATGCCTGTGAACAGCATAGTTCTGTTTATCATTATCAGTGGCGGTATGCAGAGGAAACTCATGTGACAAAAAATATCGGTTCATCTGAACGTATAGAAAAAAGCAGGGCGGTAAATCAATATAAGCTGAACGGAATGTATCTCGCTACATTTCAATCAATCAGTGAAGCAGTAAAGGCAATCAGGAATCTGAATAAAGAAGAAATTTCTGATGATTTGCTTGCTGATGCAATTGAAGACTGCTGTAATCAGAAAAGAATTGCGGTTTATAATTTTCAGTGGAGATATACAGACGAATGTAAAGGAAAGGAATCAATCTGCGGTTACTATATCAAGTATGACCTTAGAGTGAATCAGTACGCACTTGACGGCACTTATTTGAATACATTTGACAGTACAGTAAAAGCAGGCAGAAGCATTGGAAAGAACAATCTTGCAATTTACCAAGCCTGTACAGGAAAACAGAAAACAGCATACGGCTATCAATGGCGGTATGTCCGTGATGTAAACGGAACGGAAAATATTGAAGAAGCAACTGACAAAAGATATTCCAACAGAAAAAACAGTGCTGAGAAAAACGATTGTATACAGGAAGATTTTGAGCGTTATCTGTCTGTTATTATGCACAAAAATATTGTAAAATGACAATGAAAGCGGAAGTATCAGATGATATTTCTGCTTTTTATATATTCATAACAAAATAAAATGATAAAGTTTTTTAAAAACACTTGACAAAAACAAATAAATATGATATAATAATATTACAGTAAAAACATAAAACAAAAAGGAGAAATGAGCATGAACATTTACGATATTAACAGAGGAATCGAAGCTTGTGTAGACCAAGAAACAGGTGAAGTCATTGACGAACAGGCACTGACTGAACTGCTGATGGCAAAGGAAGAAAAAATTGAAAACGTTGCTTGCTGGATTAAGAATCTGACAGCGGAAGC
>Ga0326511_10000338_pt1 | contig 40443 bp, 43 predicted proteins | sample 0_2496_0518_D_FD_203701 | JGI IMG/M metagenome (GOLD analysis project Ga0326511, IMG submission 203701) | Bovine rumen microbial communities from UC Davis, California, United States - 0_2496_0518 | ecosystem: Host-associated > Mammals > Digestive system > Stomach > Rumen | place: USA... | reverse complement strand
GTATCGGTCCTGCTAAACACCAGGACTACGACAACAGTGTTCGGCTTGTGTCCTTCGTAGTATGCTTTCCGCACCCAGCTTTTTATGTTGCTGTATGGCGGATTGCACCACACTGTATGGCCCCCCCAATTTTTAGAGAGGCCATTATCCGCAGCAGTGTAGTACATATCACACTTGTGGTTTCCGTCTGAAGCGCAGGCATCAAGATCAAAATGAAACTCTTTATCAAGATCCTGGAAGAACTCCTGCGGAGTTTCCCATTCATCTGATTTGCTTGAAAATAATGTTTCGGTTTTCATCTATACCTCTCCAAACCTTTTCAAAGTCATTATCTGAATAATCCAGTTTGATACGCTTTTCACGGCACATGGCATTTAACGCTCTTACACATGGCCTGCCGTAGCTATTATCTGTACACCAATCGCACATTGATCCGTATCCACAACATCCCCAATCTTCTGTGTTGTCAGATTCGATTCCGTGATTATCGCTCCACTTCTGGAATGCGTTCTCCCACTTGCGTTTAATGCTCTTCTTTTTCTTCGTCATGTTTTCTGACTTCCAGGCATCGGCAAGTAGTGTAAGCTGTTCGTTTTTCATGTCTACATCTTGTCCTTCACCGCATAGTACAGATTGCACCATGCCACCGCTGTTCTTCGTATCTCCGGATGGTCCGCATCCCACCATCCGTTTTTTGCCATCCTTGCGCTGCCCTTTCTATCGATCAGAGCCAACAAGTTCGGATCTGTCTCGCCCTTCTTTCCGCTAAGAGAGCAAACCATGTATCCTTCTGGAACTTCTCCGAAGTTGTCTTCCCACACCTTTTTCTGCAAAGGCTTCCACCAGGGTTCTTTGTAATTGTGGCCACCAATGCCATGCGTATTCTCTCCATTACACATTTTCACCTTGATGTACACATCTCCATTGTTGTTGTAGCGAATTGTGCCTATCGGAAGTTCGCCTCTTGCATTAGGCTTTCCTGTCATAAACTTGCCTCGATTCTGAGCTTCCGATTTTTTAACAGGCTTATGTATGCCTAACCGCTGAAGATGCTTTGCTATACAGCAATTCGATTTGCTTGTTAAAAACGCAGCATTAAATTCATCTGCTATGGCTGCAAAATCCGGACCGACTTCCAGGTATTTAGTCTTTAGCCACGCATCCATTTCTTCAGTCCAACTTGATGTATTGTGCGGTGTCTTAACGCTCCATCCCCTCCAACTTAGCATCTGTGCCATTTGCTGCCGTTTGACAGAAGTTCCGTACAGGGCATTAAAGACATCGGTAAAGTGCTGTTGGTTTCTGAACACCCCGGCATCAAGATTACTCTCTATCCATTCAAGCTGTTCCTGGCTAAACCTAATCATGACTGCTCACCATAGATAATGTCTGACAGTACGCTATTCGTAAGTGTCTTTCTCTGGGCAAGTGCCTTCTCATATTCCAGGATCAGCTTGCCGTTATTGATTGTCTGTTTCGCTATCCCAAGGAAAAGCATCGACTGCTCATTTTCCATTGCACGTTCTTCTTCTGTAAGATCCTTACTTAGCGTGACATTCATTCTTTCGCACAAAGCACTGTGCAGATCTACTAAGCTATTAATTTTTTTCATAATTTCACTCCTTATATTCCTCTATCCTTCCTTGCTTGCTCGACATTAAATCTGATTCTTCCGGTTTCAGGATCCTTGTACTGAAGTTTGTACGGATCTTTTTCTTTAGAATCCGAAACATTACCATTACCTAAACTATTACCTAAACTATCCGAAACGTTACCTAAACGAAACGAAACGTTACCGTTACCGTTACCGTTGTATCCATACCCTATAGATACGGTATCCATACCATACTTACTCTTATCCCATATGGTATAGATACCATTGAACATATCTATCAGATATTTCTTGAAAGGTTCATAGATGATTTTGCTAATAGAAAACTCAAGAGCCTTACGCAATTTCTCTGATGAAGTCCAATTGTACTTGTACCATTTGACTATCAGGATCTCCCTGGTTTCCTCTGAATACTCGATCACTCCATGTTCAGACAAACGCTTCAGAAGATCCTTCGCAGTGTCATCAGAGAAGCCTGTTTCAAATGCGATAAGTTTCGGATCTATCTCATAGCATCCACACAGATTGGTATGAGGATTCGTCATCAGGTACAGATACATCAGCTTTTCTTCAGGAGAAAACTCACTCAATATCTTTGAGTCCGTCCAAAACGACATCTGAATGTTCCTGTACGTTGCCATCTTCCTGCTCCTGTCTCTGTTTCCGTCTGTTGTAGCAAATGCCACCGACCTTAGACCATGCGTAATTGATGCTTCCCTTACTGCCTTTGTAGTATTGTGTAATTGAGATGTCGATAGCATCAAGGATTTCCGGCAGCGAGAACTGTTTCAGCAATCCCATTGCCGTTGCTTTTCCGGCTTCGTTAAGACTGTAACTCCCATTTTTCGCTGCCCAATATTCACAGATATACTCGACTTCTTCCTGCTGAATTCCTGCAAGTTCCGTCCGCCATTCCATCAGCATCTTTAACTGTTCACGCTTTTCCGCAAGTTCCGCAAGCTGTGCCTGCTGTTTCTTAATCTCTGCATCGTCTGACAGTTTCACCTTGCCCTTGCCTCTGTTACAGTCACGGCACGATGTGATCAGATTGATCAGTTTGTTCGTGCCACCTTCTGCGACAGGCTTGATGTGATCCACTTCCAGGACCACATCAGGAGCCATTCTTCCGCAGTATTGGCAAGTGAACTTGTCTCGCTTGAAAACCTCAAATCGTGTTTTCTTGCTCAATCCTTTTCTGTTTGCCATCGTTCACTCCCTACTTGTTCTCTGTTACTTCCGGTTCTACATCCACGGCATCTCTCGTTTCCTCGTCAGGAATGATGATCGGCTCTTCCGCCACATCGTCCTTAAAGTTCAGAGTGACATCCTCGTTGACCATTGCCCTGACGAACTCGCTCTTCAGCGGAGCATACTTGAGTGCCTGCTTGATTACTGTTTTCTTAGCCATGCCTTCCCAGGCCGTATCCCACGGAGAGGACTTCGCCTTGCTGTACTTCTTCCTGTGTTCGTCAATGTCAGCCTTTGACATGACCTCAAATCCGTATCCGCCTGACTGGAGCTTGTAAACTGCGTATACCCATACGATCTCGCCTCTGTCTTTCATAGCAGGCTTGTGCTTCAGTTTTGGATCAAGTCCAAGTTCATATTCAAACTCGTCATTCTCATATACGACATGAGCCTCAATGCTCTTGAAATCTCCGCTTCTGTGGGCAAGTTCGATGAGTCCTCTGTAGCCGATCTGAAACTGCGCTTCTTTTTCTCCGGTCCTGTAATTGTTGTAAGGGATCAGATAAGCCTGGCCTAATGGTGTGTTAGGCTCAAGGCCGAGTGATGCAGCCTGGAGCATCGCTCCGATAAATGATGGCGGAGTACACTTGCCGAGATCCGGATTCATAGTGACCGCTGTCATCGCCATCCTTGCGAATCGCTCAGGAGTGATCGCTGACGGAAGAGCCTTTGCGATCTGCTTCTCTGACTTGTTGATCCAGTCCTTCATTGTCATCTGTGGAGCTTCCTTCTTTGCAGGAACGCTCAGTTTTTCTCCTACCTTTGCCATGTCATTCCTCCTATTCTCCGAACAGCACGATTCTTTCTGCTGTACCTCTGTAGTATGAGAGTGCCTTATGCACCATGATTTTCTCGTCCTTCGATATGTTCAGATCTCTCAAGTGCCTGATGCAAAGATTGAGTGCATCAAGCCTTCTGCCATCTTCCGCCTTGTAAACAACAGCATCAGTCTGCGGAGTTACGACAGGCTTTGCTTCAGGATTCTGCGTTCCGGCAGGCTTCGGTTCTTCTTTCTGCTCTTCCGTTTTCATCTCAATGTCATAGAAGAGATATGGGAACGAGCAGTCAAGCAGTGCAGCGAGTTTTGCCGCCTTGTGCCTATCTCTCAGGATGCACTTGTCATTCTCCCACTGTGATACAAGTCCTGGATTCACATCGATCGCTCTTGCGACATCAAGCTGAGACAGGCCCTTTCCTGTTCTTAATGATCTAAGTCTTTCTCCAAATGTATTTGCCATGATTACTTCTCTCCTTTATTCAAATTCCTTGTCCTGAAAACCCTGTATGTTGATACTTCTACAAGTTCTTTGTAGATTGCCGGATACTTCGCCTTGAGTTTCTTCGGACTTACGTTTTCCTTGCTCTGTGACTTCCATGAGCATCCGTAGTCATCGCCTACACCCACGGCATTGTCACCGAGTTTCTGACAGATCAGAGCCTTCGCTGCTTCCGCCTTCTCCTTGTACTCGTCAGCCATAGCCTTGAGTGCCTTGTAGTCACGGATCATCTTGTCGAGTCCTGGGATCGCTATCTCTGTGTTCTGCTCTTCTGTCGGATAAAGCTGTTTCAGTGTCTCAAGCGATGCCTCTGATCCGTCCGGAGCAGGAATCCTGTCCTTCTCGACATAGTCCTTCCAAAAGGCGATTTCCGCCTCTCTGAGCGATTTTATGAACTCGTCATCTCTTTCTACCTCAAAGACATAAAGTCCTCTCTGAAGGACGAGAATCGCCAAATACATACGTTCAAATCCTCTGACACTCATGTAATGTTGGCACTGCACTGCGTAGTGCGTAGGATACTCGCCTGACTCCAGGTTGTATCCGTTGAATGACCCCATCGTCTTACACTCAAGTCCGGCATTCTCGCCTATGACCTTTCTGTCGATGTTTGCTGTGATGAAGTCATACTCATCATCCATGTACATGAACGTGTCATTGATGACTCGCTTCTCTGTTTTCTCGCAGAATCTGTCAGCGACATACTGCTCAAGATCAGTGCCGAGCCTCATCGCTTCGGATGTCTCTTTCGGTTTTGACATCCCCTTCTTCTCTGCGTATAATGAGATAAGGCTTGAATACTGGTTCATTCCCACACACGTTGCAGCATCCGAGCCACCTATACTTGACTTGCGAAGTTCCAACCACTCTTCGTGAGTCAATTTTTTAGTGTTAACTAATTTCCTTCCTGCCATTGTTCTACGCTCCTATCACGAACATCATGAAGCCTGCTACGATCAGGCATCCCCACATTACGATTCCTTCGATAAACTCTTTCATGATTCTTCTCCTCTCGCATATGCGATGTACTCTTCCTGGAGTGCCATGCGGATCTTCTCTGATTCCGCATCGCCTCTAAGTTCCATGTTGGTTTCCTGGATCTTCTGCCTCGCTCTTCTGATACTCTCAAAAGGCGGAAGCGTATGATCCTTCATTACCGATACGAATGACTCGCCCTTCGGCACTCTGTAGTATTTGATGTACACGGCCGTGATGAGAAATCTGTCATCCTGTCTTGCCATCGGATAGTCTTTCAGGATCTGCTCCACTTGTTTGCTCAATGCTTTCAGTCTGCTCATCGCTACACCTCTCTCAGATTCGCTCTGACCAGTGCAGCTTCAAGTTTCTCGATGTAGATATCCTTCTCCGCCATGAGATCATCGTTCTCTGCCTTGATTCCGGCAGCGATGACCTCATCATTATCAATCACCATCTCTGCGTGTCCGAGTGCTTTGTTCAGCTCTGCGATCTTATTGCGGAGTCTCTCGTTCTCCTTCTCAAGTGTTCTGATCCTTTCCTTGTGCCATGACTCGTTTGCGTTTCTTGCGAACATAGTCTCGACCTTATCGTGCTTGCCCATGTTTTCTCCTTTCAATCTTCATCTTCTTCATCTTCGATGACATATCTTCCGTCATCATCCCATTCTTCCCATTCCATCCTGCGCTTGTAGTCAGGATAATCGCTGTCCGGTCTTTCGATATCGATCATGCTGTGCCTCTCTTCCTGAGTGCATCCCACTCTCTGATGCGCTTGACCATCTCGTTCTGCTCATGCACTGACAGCTCATAAGACAGTGCGTAAGACAGCCTGGTGATGTTGATGCCGAGGATCTCAGCAAGTTCTGTCTGATTGATTCCGGCATCGGTCATCGCCTTACGAATTCTTTTGTTCTTCACACCTTTCTCCTTTCTGCGAGTAGTTCGTAATAAGTGTCGCAGGCATTCTCATCTATGCGGATCCTCTCGCCTGTGTCTCCGCACACCGCCCACTTCTTCCTGGTGTCGATCTCACCGAATCTGTTTCTATCTCTCAGGCAGTTTGGACACTCTCCGCAATACGATGTCTCGCCTTTCATCTCATGCGCTTCGGCAAGTGTCTCCGGCACTTGGCTTACTACTGTGTATGTGACCCAAAATGTATTTCCATCACGCTCAAATGTCGGATGGAGTGCTGCAAGTTCCTGCATCGCCTGATTAAACAAAAGAGCAGTCTCTTGTGGCGAATTGCCGGAGATTGCTCTTACTTGTGGTACGCTTATAGTTCTCATGATTTGCTCCTTAACTATTCCTAAAAAATAAAAAAGTGCCTACCCCTTCGGTAAACACTCCCTTTTTCTTAGAGTTTCAATATGTCTGACTCTCTACCCTATTTTAACATTTCCGTGAGTCATAATTTAGGGAATAGTTTACCTACGCTTATTATACACAAGCAGAGATATATTGCAAGCACTTTTTTCAAAGTATTTTCAAGAATCATTGTTTGTTATACAATACAATTGAGGTGATGCATATGTATATTAGTCTTAAAACAATTTTCATATTTTCATATGTTCTAATCGGAATAGCAGCCTTCATATTATTATATTTATTTGGCCATTCAGATCAAGAAAATAAGGCTTTGAATATAATCTGCCTGGCATTGTTTGCAGTCGCTACTGTTCTTATAACAATATGCAAAGTAATAGCTGAATAACGAAAAAGCGCAGGCCTGGGGAGCGACCTACGCTTTTTCTATGGGTATAATAAGGAGTGAATGAAACCATGAAGCAAACCTCAAACTGGCATCTATAGGTTACCAATTTATTCCATTCTTCGCACCCCCAACATATTAATTTGTCGGCAGATATTTTTCAGGATCGACTGGCTTGCCGTTCTGATCGAGGATCTTGAAGTCAAGATGTGGACCTGTCGAAATTCCTGTGCTTCCCACCTGAGCGATCTGCTGTCCCTGGGCAACAGTATCACCGACCTTTACATTCCACGAATACAAGTGATTGTAGTATGTCACCATGCCGTTGTCGTGCTTGATGCCAACACTGTTTCCGTATCCGCCATTGCTTCCTGCCGTGATGACCACACCGCCATCCGCAGCTACTACCGGAGTGCCTGTCGCAGCACCGATATCTATCGCAGGATGATTCGATGATGCTCCGGCTGTCGGAGAGTTACGATATCCGAAGTGCGATGTGATAGTGCCTTGTGTCGGCCATACGAACTTGCCTGTACTCTTCAGCTTGTCCTTGTACTTTCCATCGTACTTCGACAGATCGATTCTGTTCCGGTTATTGTAGATACGATAGATGTCATCCTTTGATATGCCTGCACGAAGCAGCGTTACAAGTTCGTCAACGATAGCTTCCTCGTCATTCACCCTGAACGCTACCTTCAAGTCTTTCGTTGTGGCTGACTCATAGGCGATCTCAGAAAGCTCGTCCTCTGTCATGCCGTGACCGAGAAGATAGTTCTTGATGTGAGTCTGCTGCTCGATCTGTTCGTCCGTAGGATCGCTGATGATTGTTTTCTTCATGGCTGACTTAGCGTACTTCATGACTTGCTCGTCAAGATAGTCCGTATCACCGCCAAGCTCTTCCACGATATGCCTCATGCGATAGATATATCTGAAGTCTCCGTTATCGATATGATCCTTGTATCCTTTGGATACGCTTGCCCATATCTTCTTATCACGTTCTTCGCCTTCATATCCGACCGCTGCCTTTGTCGCATCGAACAGCATCGTCTGCTCGTCACGATCTGTCTCGTCCACAGCTTCGCCATCTTCGCCTTCGGTCTTGCCCTTGTTCCGCCTCTTCTCTGTCTTGCGGATCTCTGCGATCTGCTCTTCGGTAAGTCCTTCAGGGAGATCCTCAAGTTCAGTGTCAGCCTCTTCTGATTCAGTGTTGGCATCCGCACCGATTCCGAATATGCCGAGGAACTTGCTTGCGAGTGAGCCTACCGTGAATTCTTCCTCATCGCTTCTGATCTTCGGATCTACAGCCACATCGTCACTTGCTTTCGCTGATGGCTTTGAGATTCCTGCGGCTGCCGATTCACCGCCAAGCATATCCTGAAGTGACATAAGATGCTCGTCTGCATAATCAAGGAATCCAGGATGCACTCCGAACATATTCATGATCGACTTGCTGTCGTTCATTAGTGTCTTGAACGGAATTCCGGTAAGATATCCGATACCATACAGAGCATTCTCATACCATGTATTGTTGCTGAAAACTCGCTTTGTGCCGAAAAGCTGATTCTTTGCATCAGCGATATGTTTGAATCCCTGGAGTCCTAAATTCTTCTGATCCCATCCTTCCATGATGGACACGATATCCTTGATGTAATAGATGTTATTCAGGAGATTGAGATTGTCTTTCAGGTTTGCAAGGAAGTTAGCGTACCAAAGCTGTAACTTGTTCTTATCGTCATCGTCACCGCCATTTGGCTGTTTGCCTCTGACCGCATCCCATATCGCAGCAGCAGCAGCGACTGTGGTAGCTTGCAGTAAGAACACTCTCGCTGTCTTGCTGAAGATCTTCCTCGCTTCAGCTTTGTTGCCTTCCTTCCATGCCTCTCTTGCTCTGACAAATCCGTCCCTTACCATATTGAATGTAAGCGTAGGCTCTGCCATGAATGCCGTTGTCATCTTGTGCAGGAAGTCCTTGCTTCTCATTGCGTGAGATCTGTGGAACGGAGAGTCTACTACCTGAGTGAGATCGACCACTTCGGTCATCCTCTCATTGACAAGATCAAAGAACTCGTCTGTGCCTTCTTCGACTTCCTTGTGCGTATCCTTTATCTCATTCTTGCACATCCCCCAAATAACCGACCATGTCGCATTATCGAGTTTTCCGTAGAGATCGGATGCCATGTCCTCGATCCAGCTTCCGTTGTTCATCATCAGATCCTCGATGCTCTTGCCCATGTTGATATCGTAATATCCCCATGACTTCCACAGAGCGATCGGGCAATGCTCAAACATCTCCTTCATGTTTTCTCTTGTCGGTTTGACTCCGACAAGATACTTCGGAGATATCTCTGCAAATGCTCTGACGATTGCTGTAGGCTGCTGAAGAGCGACTCGTCCGTTTGCGAAAACGGATGCCTTTTTCGCATTGCCCAGGCTCTGATCCATCAGCTTTGAGATGCCGGACTGTCTGCCCTTGCTGACATTTCCGTTCAGATCCTTGATGAATGTCGAGATGAATGTCGTAGCCTTCTGCGAGTAAGCATGAGCGACAGCCTGCTCTACTGAGTAATCCGAATTGTTAGGCCCAAGCTGATGGTAGTTATATACCTTCATGAAGTCATTCAGAGATTCCGTATAAGAGTTATACAGATTCATGTTGTTGCAATGCTCTGTGACTACATCAAAGATATCGTCTATCGCTATCGCATTCTTCGCACCTGGCTGAACAGCTTTCGTGAATCCGAAACTTCTTATCATTTCGGTAAACTGTTCTGCGGAGAAGTCCTTCTCAAGCGCAGCTCTGTCTGACTTGATTGGGAAGTAATCAGGATCCTCAAAGAGTCTGATGCCGATTACATTCATGGAAGCCTCGTTGCCCCACTCTGCCATCTTAGTAGCCATAAGCTGCTGAAGTTTATCTGCCACATCTATCTGTTCTTTCGACAGATTCTGATCTATCATCAGAAGATCCTCATGCGACAGGCTGACAGGGAGTGCGTAGTTAGCCTTCTTCTTCAGATCGGACATCATCTTCGCCTGGAACGATACAGGCTTTACCACGATGCCTGCTCCGGTCATATGTCTGTATGCCTGTTCTCTCTTCGCAAGGCAATGGATGGACATCATCTGCGCTATCGTCAGCTTGATCGTCTGTCCGTTTGACAGAGTGAATTCCATCGCATAGTTCTCTGATCTCCAATCGGAAAGTTCTCCTGCTCCGTACTTGTTCCAAAGCATTCCCTTCTTATGGTACTTGCCGACTATCTCTTCCATCCAGTCATTAAGCTGATTCTGATTCCTTACATATCTGTCAAAGGATCTTCTAAGTTCCTTCCACATGATGCCGAGTCCATCTCCGTTAGGATCGATTCGTCTGAACAGATATGCCGGAGTCATTTCGTCAAGGTTTATGATCTGATCTACAGCACCTATGGCATTGAAATAATCATTCCCTGTTCCGAACTTCTCTGCGTGTTTCAGGCAGGACTCGATCTGCGCTCCGCCTATCGTTGAAGCCTTCTGCTTCTGCATACCGACTCTGACATTCTCATAATTGTTGAACTCATGGATCAGCGACTTGAGCATCCTGTCGATATCTTTAAGTTCTGAAGCATCAAGTTCGTCAAGAGTCTTTCCGTCTATGCTCTGCCTTGTGCCGTAGCTTCCTGGTGCGATGCCGAGAAGATTGTCCATGATATCCGTGATGGAATCGCTCACATGGAAAAGCTGTGACTGATTCTCTATCGCCTTGAGGATAGCCTGAAGTTCAAGCATCTTGATGGTCTTTGCGGATGGATCTACTCTGACATATCCGTCAGGTCCTTCTTTCATTTCCATCGCCTTGCTCTTGAGAGTCTGAAAGTCAAATGCACCGAGCAATGCTGCAAGCTGTTTCTTGTAGAATTCAGGAATGTGCTTGTCCTTTGTATTCGTGCGGAGTCTGTCGGTCAAAGCCTTGTGACTCTTCTGAATACTCTCCATGTACTTCTTGTGAAGCGCATTCTCTTTCCTCTGTGCTTTTTCCTTCTTCCTTCTCTCTCGCTCTGCCCTTCTCTCTTTAGCGTTTTCCGCTTTGAGCATTCCGATATCTACTTTGCTTCTGTACTTGAGATATCTTGTTTCGGCATCGGTCTTGAGTTTCTGTGTCTTGAGCTGTCTCTTGAGATCCTCGTTCTTGGACTTCTCTCTGTCGAGTTTCTTCTCAGCATTCTCTCTTACCTTTGCGATGGCTTCCTGATGTCTTGCCTTCAGAGCCTTTGTGCGCTCATCGAATCTCTTCTTGTATGTATCTGCAAGTGTCGATAATTCCTCACCTCTTGCCATGATGTCATACAGATTGTCAGCGATCTCATAGCAAAGGCTTGTCGCTTCTTCGGATGTATAGGCTTCCATGAAAGGCTTCTGATTCTGATTGATGACATACTCGATATGCTCAAGGAGATCCTCAGGCGAATCTTCCCATCCATGCTTTGAACGCTCTGTTTCATTGAAGATATGAGGCCATAACTCTTCAAGCTGTCCGTATACCACATCGACATTGCCATCGCCTTTACGCAGTTTCAGCTTGCCCATGTTCGCCCTTTGGAACTCAAGAAATGTCTTGCTCTGCCAGTATTCTTCATCCATGTAGATAGGCTCTCTGCGGAGATAGTCTCTGATTCCTTTGTATTCCTGGAACAGCGTATCGTCCTTGATGAAGTCTACGTTTTCGATCATCCTCTGTGCGGAATGATACAGCAGTGCGGATGCGATATCCGTTCTGTCCTGCTTCATTAACTGGAATGCCGTTCTCATGTCGATAAGAGTTTTATCGACAAGTTCCTGCTTGTACTTATGGTCAGTATTGCTGTTAGCCATAGTTCCCATAACAAGATTACGGACATTCGTCTTTACAGAGTCTATGTCAAGGACTTCACCGCCTGTTGTCCATCTGTCATTAGCCTTCGCATAGATGTTGGAGTAAAGTTCGTTCTTGGTTTTGGCGAGTCTCTGTCTGCCTTCCTCAAGAACTGGATCATCAAATACTATTCCGTTCTCGTTACGCAGTGCTGAATAGAATTCGGATACATCCTCTTCCTTGAATGCCTTGCCGAAATACTGTTCGACATTCGGATTCTTCGCAGCCATCTTCTCATAACGCTCAAGTGCTTCGTAAGATGTATCCATCGCATCGGCATATGCCATCTTGCTCTTCGCCTCGTCCTCAGGAGTTACGCTATACCTGATGTCCGGATTCTCCGTAGGATTCTCGTTGCGTATGTCCTTGACCTGATTGGATGAGAATGCGATGAAGATGTCGGAAAGTGCATTCCCACCTTTAAGCCCTGATGCTCCGCCTATGTCATAAAGATTGCGGATAATTACTCCGTCATGGCCATTAGATTCCGCAAGCGAGGCAAGCTGTCTTGTATTATAACTTTCTGTTGTTTCATACAGCCTTTCGCCTATCAAATCGAAGCGAAGCGGACGATCAGCATTTTTATACTGAAGTTCTCCTGAGAATGTCATTTCTTCATCGAACAAGTCTCTTAACGAATTGTCATTGAATCCTAATTCGTTGCTCCAGTATTCGTATAGCTGATCTAACAGCGTGCCCCTGTTTGTATTGTATTTCAAATCAAACTCGCTGATATCACTTGGAATATCGAACTGTTTCAGAACTTCATATGGTTCATAATGATCGCCATTCTTTTTTTCTCCTTCAATTTGGAAGTACAGTTTTGTAGGTTCGCCATCCTCAGTATGATTTCCAAAGCTGACATAGAACTCATTGAACTTGTATATAGTTTGCGAGTCAAGCGCAGCATCATCTCCGTAGCGAATATCATTCCAATTATCTCCATGAGCATCCACGATTAGCGGATTCTCAAGATTGAGATAGCAGGAGTAATAACCTTTCTGCCCCGTTCTCTTGGCTTCCAATTCGTTGCCTGCAATGAATGGGAATTCATCAGCAAGCATCTGCTCATCATCTGTCAGATATTCAATCGGATTATTTGCGTTTCTCCCATATGTTTGGCTCACATTCCAATTCGATGCAAAGAATAGACTGCGATTGTCATCTGAATATGATGGATCAAATATAGTGAAGCCACCATGATTCGTTGTGTGATACACCGGAACAAGTCTGCCGTTCTCATCTCTCGCCTGGCTGTTCTTGAAGTAATCCATCTGGCCATCAGACAGAATGTTTCCGTCAGCATCCTGTGTAGGCATCGAGTATCTGATGTCATCATTGTTCGGATCGAATCTCTGAGACAAAGGAATGACAGATCCGTCCTCGGCATAGGTTACTGTGTCTGCGGATTTGACTTGGCTCGGAGTGAAGAACATATATACATCGCTCTCTCCGTTGTATGGTGTTGCTCCACCATTATCACGCAAGTCTTTAAACAGTACACTATCATATCCTTTTTTCTTCGCTGCTTCTGCGATCGACCTTGTCCTCTGTGGCCCATCCAATTCAAGTTCGGCAGGCGGAACTATCTGATTCCAATTTGCCCCATTCGCATCAATAACAAGCTGATTATCGCTTCTTCCGTAAAGGCCATAGATTCCTCTGTGAAGCGCAGCATCTAACTCAAGCGCAAGCTGATTATCAAACACATATTGATATGTGGAGTCTCCCCTTGCATATAAATCTCCTGCATATAGCATATCGCCAATACGCTTCTTTAATATTTCCACATGAGAAGGCCCAATAACTTGAATTATTTCCTTTTGAATGCTTTCGTCCATCCACATAAGATCATAATCAGCATTCCAATAATCTTCAAATGCGCTTTGCGCATCATCGTCATTCCATGCCATACCGATTCTATTGATCGCATCTACTATTCGGTTTGCTAAATCAAGTTTCTCGCCATCAAATGAATCTTTATTTTCGCTAATAAAGTTTTCTACATCTTTTGCTGTTGCGAATGCTTCCTCACGATCTTCTTCAAGAATGTCCTCTTTTTCTGAACCAGTCATTAATCTGTAATCAGAATATCGGCCAGTGTATTTCTTCGCTGCATCAAGGAGCTTCTCGCCATAAAGATCGTCAACATTTATTTTTGATGTGTCTGAAATTATGTCTCTGTCAGTTTCACCGGAGTATGTTTCGGCTGTTCGCCTATTGTTTGTAGCAAAGATTATGCCTTCACCTTTCGATAAATCAAAAGTAGTGAATCCGAATGATGGCGATCCGTGATGCAATTTTGGAGTATCCCATCCTGCACTCTTTGCAGCCTCATCGACAAGCCTCTGCGCTTCTTCCATGTTGCCGGAGTTTACTGCGGACATATAGGCTGAATCCATCTCAGGAGTGATCGAGTGTCTTATGTCTTTGCGCTTCCACTCATCAACAATCTTATCGACTACCTCATCACGATGCTCGTTCTTCTTATTAAGTTTTTCGAACTCGTCTACAAGAATATCCTTGATGCCTTCATAGTCTGTTGAGCCTTCATCAATGTTCGATATTGTTCCGTTGCTTCCAGGATAAATGTTTCTGACTGTACCCTGTGGAGATGTTGCTTTGTTATTAGAAAGATCTGTAACACTGTAGTCTACAAGCAGCTTGTAATAGTTAGGATGTCCGGCAAACTGTGGGAATACAGGAAGCAGTCCATACTCATCGCAATACTCAAGATACATCTCGGCAGCTTCCTGCGGAGATGCACCATCATCGAGTTTTTCGTAGAAGTCAAAGTCTGCTGTCCCATGAAGGACATATGGATTCCCATCCTTATTTACTTCCGCAGGCTCAGTCTCTGTCGCTGCTTTTGGTGTTCTTCCATTTGCTACTATGTCTCCGTTGCGGATCTCTTCAGACACCTTCTCCCATGCCTTCTGCCAGGACCCAAGTTCATCCTTCAGATCACGGACATAGTCATAGCCAAGCTCTTCACCATCTTTAGTGAAGTTTACAAAGATCCTTGTGTTCTGCGTATCCTCATAATTGGTAGCAAAGTTAAGGCCAGTGTGCTGCTTGATTACATCAGGGAGTCCGGAAGCATGATAAGGAATGATGTATGGGATGTTGTCATCGTTTAGCATAAGCAGGATGTTGGCATCGGAGAGTCCTACACCGATCATTCCGCAGTTAGCACCATATCCATTCTTTCTCTGAAGATCCTTAGCATCTTTGAAGTTAATACTCTGTATCCACTTCCTGTACTCATTAGCCTGTTCTTCTGCCTGTGCTTCATCTTTTGTTTCATCAAGAACTCGCCTATACGTTTCCTCCCAATATCTCTGACTTCTGTTCTCGTCACCAACAAGATATGTCAGATATCCTTTGACACCATCCTCGTTGATTTCCATTACACTGCCGTGGTCGAGAATAAGTTTTCCGTCCTTGTCGTAGTCCTTGAACTCTTCAGGAATATCATCTGCATTTTCGAAATACTGAAGTCCTGCATACTTTGAAGCGATCTCTTTTAATCTATCCTCACTTGCATTCTTAAATATGCCTCGCCAATAATTAAGGTTCTGCACATCAAACATGATCGACAGATTAATCTTGATTCCGGTCATGCCAAAGACTCTTGCAAATGCAATCTCTTTGGTGTATGCGTGTGCCGGAAAACCTCTCGCAGCCATATCTGCTACCATCTGCATATAGTCAAATGTGTTTGCCACAAGATAGTCTGAGAATGACTGCATACGGATTCCGCCTATTGACTTCAGATAGTCAAGCATGGTCCGCTTGTTTCCGTCTTTGCCTGTGCCTCTGTTTTCAGGGAGCAACGCTACCTCTGAGTTATACGGAACATACTTGATGGTTTCCTTTGGAGCAGAAACACCATAAGCTGACTTGAGCATTCCAAAGAAGTCTTTGCTTTTCGTACTCATGTCCTTGATGTGCTGAATGCCTGAAGAAGTAATCAGATCAGCAGGATGCAAGTGCTTCATATAAGTCTGCTTCGAACTTCTGATAATGTGTTTGAACCTATCTTCCGGATTCTTTTTTGAGGCTTGCGTATTCTCATATTCAAAGAATGTGTCTGCTGCATCCTGGAATTTTTGCTCCGTTGTTTCTTCTCCGTTTGAGAAATTAAAGTCTTCAACATCAGCAGGATCTATTCCTATTGAAGCTGCATATTCATCTACGCACTTATTCCACAGATCGCACACCTTGTTGGTGTAGTTCTGCATATTGTATCTTCTCGCTTCAACGAAGCAACCAAGACACGCAGTCTCAAGTCCTTCCTTACGCAGCGCATTGTTGATCTCGCCAAGTTCCTGCGGAGACAGAGATATATCTACACCCTCGGCACTTTCTGCTGTGAGTTTTTCTATGATTGCATTGAATGCCTGCCTCTTCTTGCATATGGTAGTGAAATCGAAGTTTATAGGATATTCTCCGTTCTTGACCATAGCCGACATAGTAATAGCCTGTACACCTTCACTTGTTTTCCTGACGGAGATCTTTGCGTTATGGACATCCTGCATCCCTATGAACGTATACTGAAGTCCGGTATTTTCCATGAAACTGTTCATGGCATCCATAAAGTTCATTACGTTCTCAACCTTTTGATTGATTATTTCATTCGCAGCCTTGCCCTTGATGCCTTGTCTCTTCAGCTCTGCTCGGATGTTCTTCTTCATTGTCTTGGTAAGGATATCCTTGCCTGACTGAAGCAAAGGATTCCCTTTTGACTTCTTGATATCTGAGCCTGTTACGTTCGCACCGCTTTTAGCATGAAACCCCTTTTCATAGAATGTTCCGCCAGGCCCAAAAGAAAACCTGATGCTTAGATCGCTCGATGATAAATCCTGAACTGTATTATCCGAATCATCAAGCATCTGATCTTCCGCATAACTGTTTGCTTTTGTAGGATCGCTCAGCGACTCGACAGCTTCAGGAGTGATGGAGAATCGTGCTGTTCCTATCTCCTGCTTTCTTGCAAGATCCTCGCCTTTCAGGTCATAGATAACTGAGCCATAGCCAGTGTTGTCCATCTCAGGAATGTGGCGAACATCAACACCTTCATATCCAAGCTGCTTCATGAATACTGTTGCACCGGAATCAAGGCCTGGCTCGGCATTCAAACGATATCCACCTTCAGGTTGATATCCATTGACAATTTCTTCTGTTTTTAGAAGAGCATCCTCAATTCTGCCCTCAGTGTGCTTGTACCCAAGTGCAGGAAGAAGTTCCTTTGATAGATTGATAATAGCGTTCTTTGTACTTGTCCAACTTTCGCTATAATCTTTAATGACATCTTTTGCTGCCTCATATTTCCATTGATCATAAGGAACTTCTTTTTCCCAATTAATGTGATTTATCTCAAACTCTAAATTGTTTTCGACATAATCATCTGCGTTGTCATATAAATGAGAACCGAACAGTTCATAATGCTGTGCAAGCCGTTCACGAATCTCGTCCTCGTTTACTTCTCTACTCTGTGCATTGTTGTAGTTTTTTTCTGCCTCAGATTCAATTTTGTTGCGATAGTATTCAGGCATTTCGCTGATGAATTTATCGATGCGGTCTTTTCTCTCCGCATTAGGCTCTTCCTCCATTTCATAATCTTCGACAAGCCTCTCGATGTCTCTGTTAACGCTCTTGCTTTTATAGTATTCCTCATTCCACAGGGACTCGTTTAATATGGAATCCTTATACTTTGCATAGCTGCTGTATTCTTCAATAAACCCATCGATTTTTTTGAGTGCATCGTGAAGCTTTATACCCTGTTCGAAATCATCTGGTCTAAAAAGATTGTACTTATCAAAGTCTACAGTCTCATGTTTGCGCTTACCATAATTACCAGAGTTAATCTGTTCCTCATCGCCTACGAAATATGTTCCAAAGCCAAAATGCCCTGAGCCTCTACTGTATCCCTGGTGAGCATAGTCATCTACTGTTGACTTGCCTAAATCTCCTGCATGGTAGCCTACCGACAGCCTTGTATCCTTGAACGCTTCATCTTCCCACGCATCAAGGTTCTCCATCGCACGATTCTTGACAGCCTGCTTGTACGCATTCAGCCAAATCTCTTCAGCCTCGGACAGTATGCCAAGTTCAGAGAAGAGCGAATTCATGTGAGTCTCGTCCTCGATAGTTCCTGATGCAAAGATCCTGCGGAGCATACGCAGCGCATTGCGGATGGAATTGAGAACAGCCTGTGCAAGTGTAGGATCTTCTTCCGCTACAGAATTAGCGAAGTTTGGATCGTTGATGAACTCATGAGCAGCATCGCAAATGATTTCCTCAAGTGCCATGTCCTCTGTGAGAATCTGCTTGCCGTTCGTTGCTACCTTGTACGCTTCGATCTTCCTCGCTATCGCATCCTGCATCTGCGAAGCATCGTATCCGAACCACTTCTCACGGACGAGATTCTCAAGTTCCTGATATTGTTCAGGAGCATATCTGCGGAGATAGTGAGTCAGCTCATGCATGAAGATGTAGCCGACATTCTTCTCGATTCCGGTATCCACATTCAGATAGAAGCTGTTCGTTTTCGGATCATACGAACCATTCGCTCTGTCGATGACAGTGCCATCCTTATCTCTGATAGCATCTGTGAGATGGATGTCAGCACCAAGATTCTGTGCGATCTCCGTGAATGTCCTCACCATAGTTCCCTTCGGAGCGTTTGGTGTGTCAACATAAACCATGCCTGTCGCTGTTTCCTGCTCACCGATCTGAGACATAGATGCACCCATCTGAACTTGTCTGCCTCTCGCCTTGTCATTAGCGATGTTCCTGTCCTCAAGGCCTGCCTCATACATCATCTGAAGTTTGTCCTCTGAAATGTTAGGGAACATCTTCACTGCATCAGCCTTGACTTCTTCCCATGACTCGCCCATATTCCTCGCAGCCTGATACAGCATATCTGTCGCATTGGCTGTCATCATGTACCTGGATCTGTCACGCTCGTCCACATCATCGAGTGCCTGCTGAAGAGCGACAGAACCCTTCGCCCCCATTCTTGCCGTGATCTGCGTGACTACCTCGCCCTTGACATTATCCATCCAATTGATAGTTTCCGCCTGTGCGGACTGAACAAGATTGTCAGCAGCGAGTGCGAACAGCGCATCCTTTGTCGCTGTATTCGTGGCAGGAATGTTTACAGATCCGTCCTTGTTCCTGACGATGTATGTATCAAGATTTATTCCTGTCTCAGCCTTAAACGCTTCTCTGACAGCCTCATTGGAGTAATTCAAAGCATTGGCATCATCCACACCGAATGTGCCTGTCTTGAAGTTAGCTATCGCTCTTGATCCGGTATCTACTTCTTTCTCTGTGAGCGATGCTTTCTGATCTTCTATCGCCTTCTTTGCGCTTGTCTCTTCTCTTCTGAATGTCTGCTCAGTTACTTCACCACGGATGATCTCGCCTGTCCTCGGATCTTCGGCAAACGGCACTACAAGCCTTTCGCTTTCCATCTGCCTCGCTGCCGTACTCCTTGAAGCCTCGACTCGCTGTGTATCCTTGCGGACTTGCTCATGCATTCCTGACATAAGTTCATATGCCTGAGTGCTTGTGATGTCCTTGCCGGAGTCAAGTCTTTCCTGGATAGCTCTGCCCTGACGAGAGAGCTTCTCATCCTCAAAGTCTATCGCTGTTTTGGCGAGTGCTTTAGTTCCTTCAGTGCCAAGCGCATCACGGATAGCTGCTCCCTTTGTGGCTGTTGCCACAGTGCCAGGCATCCCTGTCGTTGCTGTCAGAAGTGTAGTAGATGCGACTGTCTCGGCAAGTTCCTTGAAATCCCAATCAGCTATACTCAGCTTCTTGAGTCCTGCGACTTTCCGTCCGACCTCGTCCTCGATATCGGTCATAGCCTTTGTATCGCCAGTAAGAGATGCTGACAGATAATCTCTCATTCTGCTTGCTATCTCTTCCGCATCCTTCTCGTTCATGCCGGAATTGATGTATTCTCTCTTCGTGTCCTCGATAAAGGACGGACTTGAGATGTACGCAGCAGCAGCCTTCGCATCATCCTCGTTCGCGATCTGCGAACGGAGTGCATCGCTTCTCTCACGCATCACATTCTCGGCATCACGCTTACGGACATTCCTTCCGTATGTGTATTCCTTGAGGATAGGATCGATGCCCCATCCTGCGATTTCTTCAAGGTTTTCCTCTGCTGTTCCGCCAAGCAGCTTGATTCCTGCCGAAGCGACATCCGCTGTTTTGCCTTTCAGATTTCTCAGGAGTGTATTTGTCGCAAGTTCGCCAAGCGATGCCCTTGCTGCTCCGCCATAGACTCTTCTTGCAGCACCGACTCCAGGGAACATCAGCTCAGTGCCGACTTCCTTGCCTGCCTGCGTAAGTGCGTACAGTCTGTCCTCTCGTTCTGTAGCTCCTTCCTTCTCAGCCTGCCCTCTTGTCTGTCCGTAAGTTCTGACACCCATAGAGGCGAGTGCGCCTGCTTGTGTGCCAAGTCCGGCAACCATATCGACAGCCATGCCAGTGCCTGACTCGACAGCTCCGTACAGAGCCTTCTCAAGTCCTTTCGCACCTTTAGTCTGATTGTCAAACTTCTGCTGTCTCTTTTCCTGCTCGTCAAATAAACGAGTGCGCTCTTCTCTTGCGTGTTCGACAGTACGATCTCGCTCTTCCTGGAGCTTACGCATCGCTGTCTTATCGTTAGTGTCGATGCCTCGCTTCATGGCAAGAGCCTGAGTGCCGTTCTTGTTGGATGCCGTTCTCTCGGTAAGATCAGCGATAGTCTGTCCGTAACCGCTTAACGCATCCTGCACACCCTTCTTCGCAGCGGATCCTGTATTCCTGATTACTCTGTTAGCCGATTCGACTCTCTTCTCGTCCTGCTTGTTCAGTCCATACTTGTTGTTCAGACGATCCTCAATGGTTATCCGCTGAGAGGCTGTCGGCTTGAACTCTCGCCTTTCCTTCGCCTCGGCCTGAGACTTGGCAATCTGATTCTGCTTCAGGTTCAGATTGTTGTTAGCATTCGTCCTTCTCTGTGCGGATGATGTAGTCTGCCTTTTGACAGTTTTCTGTTCACCGCCATACTTACTCTGAAGCCTTGTCTGAACAGCCTGATTTTTCTCCTTAGACACAGGCTTTGATACGGACTTCTTGGTAGTTCCGCCACCATACTTCTGTGTCATTCGGTCATTGACTTGTTTCGTTTTTTTAGAAACAGAAGGAGACTGCTTCTTCTGCACAGTCTCCTGATTATCCTTCTTTTTCTTCTGCACCGACTTCTTGATGGATGCAGTGTTCTCTAAAAATTTAGCCATGATGATTCCTTTCTACTGCTAAATCATTCTCATGATCTCGCCTGTGTAGCGTAGCTATTTTTTCTTGCTCTTCTTCGATGATGACTTCTTGAGCGTTTCCTTTCCGCCATTCCTCTTGAGATCCGCATTAGACATCTTGTCCATCGGATTTCTCTTGCTCTTGGATGAGGAATTGAGTTTCGCATTAGCTGCCTCAATGAGCGCATCTAGGTTATTGCTGTTGCTGTTAGATGGTGTTGAAGTGTAGCCACCGCCACCACTGCTGCTACGGCCCTTACGCTTTTTCTTCTTCTTGCCACCGCCACCGCTACCGCTTACCTTTCCTGCGGAGAGTGCGTATTCTTTCGCCCACTGTGCATCAGCTACCTTGTCTCGGCTGATCTGATAGTTGAAGTTCTTCAGCCACTGCTGATCAGCTACGGCATCTCTTGCCTGCTGATAAGCGTAGTTCTTCGCCCACTGATCATCCGCTACTGCATCTCTGTCAAGCTGATAGTTGTAGTTCTGACCCCACTGATAATCGGCCATCTGATCTCTGTAGGCATTGTATGCGTTAGTGTACGCAAACTGTCTGTCAGATTCTGTATCACGATATCTTCCGTATGCCGTATCGTCCGCATCACGAAGCGCAGCATATGTAGCTTGTGCTTTGTTGTACGCATTCGCCTCAAGATCAGGTACTAAGGCTGCAAGTTCCTGATTGTACTGATTCCTTGCCTGCTGTGCTGCGGATACCGCATAAGATGTCTGCATTCCGCCATTGAGTGATGCTGCATCGCCAAGCGTATCCTGTGCAGCGATGTTGCCTCTCGCTCCGTAGACTTTCGCCAATGCCTGATAGTTCGCATCCTTCAGCGGATCATACTTCCAGTTAGTCACAGTGTTCAGCGCACTGTTAAGCTGACTTCCGTACTGTGATTTATAAGTGCCTGGTGTGTACTCGCTTGCAGCCTTCGGCTGAGAGACAGGCACATATTTCTTATTAGCCATTGGATCTTCTCCTTTCTAAAGATTTACAAACATTCTATGCGAGTGCTGTCCGCATTTTCTCCCCTAACAAAAACAGGGCATTCGCCCTGTCTCTGCCGATATTCTCGGTTTTTTACATCATTTCGACTTTGTTGAGAAGCCTTTTTACAGTCCTCTCATGCCTTGCTGCCTCACTTTCATAAACGATATATGGTACATCTTTTTTGTAGTCATCCATGTCTTAAACTCCTTGAAATTTCAACGCTTCGCCTACTTTTATTATACCATATATCAAACCTATTTTACAGGAGTAAGGAACTCCTGGATCTCGTTTTGTGCTTTTGCGATATGTCCGTTCACATCATTGTTGGCGGATAACTCGCCTAAGACAGTGAACAGGCTGCGAATCACTAAGTTGTTCGCATTGACGAGATAGTCAAGTGTCTCGTCAATGTTCTTGAACTTATCTGCGTGCTGGTCGATCGTTGTCTTGTTTGTCTTTATATTGCTCTTGATGTCCTCGCCTGGTTTACGGATGCCCCGGATGATCTTTATCAGCCATCCGCCTGCCACGCATATTGACGAGAAGCCTATGCAGGCGGACAAGATCAGCTCACTATCCACATACATATGCACCACCTTCCTTTCTCATTCTTCTGTTCTGACTTAAAGGTCTATTTAAGTCAGTAAGTTAGTTCCAATTAATAAACCCTGCAACTTTACGCCCAAGAATCTTTATGCCGTTGCTATTTGGATGAAGCCCATCGTTAGTAGTAGCATATATATGGTTCTCAAAATCATATTCAAAATCGAATCCACAATGCGAATAAGCATCATACATTATGATGTGATGGTCTGCACAACGAGCCTTAATCGCTTCACTATATTGAGATGTCAGGATTGTCATTGGCTGACCTCCGTGAGATGGCGCATCGTAATCCTGCCTCGGCAGAATATTGCTGAACACAATCAATGCTGTTGGATATTTAACTCTTAATCCACTCATTATGGTGTTAAGCGCACCATTAAATGTTGTAATATCCGTAGAATCATTTGCTCCCAAAGGCACTTGGCTTGCCCAATCATTAGTGCCTGCGTGAACCCATACTATATCAGCATCATTGTCCATATTCGCATAGCGATTTACTACTGGCGGATAAGAAGCATCTTGGTCTGTGCTTGCCATTCTGCAACCACCTACTCCGTAATTCCTTACAGTTCCAAGATTAAGTATGCGACTTGTTATATCAACAAAAGAGCCGATGTTATAAACACCCTCGATAATGCTATCTCCTATAAAGTTCGCTTTCTTGCCACTCCAATTAAATTCTGTATAGTTTATCAACCCACGCAAAGGTAAATACTCTTGTATTTCGCCATAAGGCACATATCCACGATACTGCGAATAATAATCAAGAACCATAGGCTTGAATACCTTGTGGTCTGCTGTTTTCCCCGAATCCACTCTGACATATATTTGTATAGTTTCGGTTTCATCAGTAACGTCAAGCACATAGTCCTTTGATTGCGAAGTATATGTCCCGTTTCCACGAATGATAAAATAGTAATATGTGTAGTTTGAAGCATCATCAGGGCATCCCGTAAGAAGATATTTACCTTTAGGCAAGGTTACTGTCATTGCATCGGTTCTCGCTGTTGCACTTGCCGTTCCATTTACTGTGATTGTTTTATCGTCATTTACTGTAAATGTTACTCCTGAATCAGAACGAAAACTTAAAGTGTTGTTTAACAGGTTCGGTTTCTCAACACCCATATACTCATCTCTACTTTGAACCTCTGCTCTTGCGATTTTGTCTACCGCTGAAACATATGGTTCTTCATAACTTGTTGCAGAACTTCCAAGTTCAAGCTGAATATCGCTGAATGTTGCGGTATGCCCACTTGCTCCTGAATAATTGCTCCCTGCATATATGAAAAGTCTTTCAATCGGTTCATTTGCAGTAAAGGTCTTGCTCGTCCTGCTACCCGTATTGCAAGCAATATCACCACCAAAACTCTGACTTGCCGTATAGCCAATGACAGCACAAATAGTATTATCGCTTGTAATGTTAGCAGAAAACGTATATGTTCCAGCAGGAAGAAGCTCTGTGCCTGCAACACCATACTGCTTATATACACTTATTGTTACATCTGAATCGTCTAAATCCCAAATATTTGGCGATGATTCTGAAATCTCGCTTAATTCGCTCTTTAAGTCAGTAAGCTGAGTCCTCACCGCATTGCCTGCATTGTTGTATGTGACTCCGTCAGCACCATATCTCACATCGTTAAGTTCAGGAATCGTATCGCTGACAAGTTTGATGCCATCGATGCGGATGATGTTTGTTCCGGTCTGTGCATTAGGAGTTACGACAGGCGGAGCTGAAAAATCATCCCATCTGAACGATACGTTTTTGACCACTGTGGCCGTAGTTCCGGATAGCTGAAGTCCTTTTTCCCAAAGCTGAAGATAATTATTCGCTCCGTTGTCATCCAGGTTCTGACTCTGAATCGCAAAGTATACGCTGCCATTTGCCACAGGCTTGCGAAGATAATCACTGTCATAATATTCGACATAGACATCTACAAAATCAAAATCCGCAATGCTCTGCGAGAGCGTAGCCACATCGCCTTCTTTAGTGAGTGTGCCGGACCATAACTGCGTGACCTGACTCGGAGTAGAGTTAGCGATCAGATTGTCGAGTTTGTTATTGATGTCATTGAATGATGTTCCTGTGAACGACAGAGCCTCGTTGACGATTTCCTCGATGTTTCCGATAGGCTCCTGGAGCAGTGCCAATGCTCTTTCAATAGCTGTCATCTGAACAGGAGTGCCATCATCTTCCGGCCTTGCTCTGCCTATTACCTTGAAGTAGACGATGTATTCCACTTCGCTGTCGCTGTCTCCAGTGTGCAGCGGAATATGGATCACCACATTTCCGGAGTTAGCCAGCACCGCATTAGGGATAGCCACCCTGTTGTCAGCACCGACTCCAGGGATAGCAGTGTCGCTGCCTGGAACAGTAAAATAGCAATCGAAGTGGGCAGGAAGATCAATCCCATCAAATGCCATGACGATGCCATAGTCATTCTGATAGAGTGCTTCCGCCACTCCGACTCTGCCTTTAAAATATGCTGTAACTGTATTGCTCATTTACTCACCTCACTTTTCTCTCAGGACCTGAAGTGTCGAGTGCCTCACATTCTTCGCATTGTACTTTCCTGTATCCTTGCGAATGATCGGGAATCGGATCTTCCGTCCTGCTTCAGCGATCTTTCCACCGCCTATGTACACAAGTGCGTGCTGACTTCCTGAAGTCTTTTTGTATCTGATGACATCGCCAGGCTTGAGTGTTCCGCTTGGGATCTTCTTGCCTTTGAATGCGATCTTCATCGTGTCAGGGATCTTGGCTGCCCAATTAAGACAGTTGAATGTGCTGCTGAGTCCGGCAGCTCTGACACAAGTGCTGGCAAAATATCCGCAGTCTGATAGCGATATCTTTGCGGACTTGCCCATGTATTTCTTCAAGGCTGTTATGTATGCTGATTTCGGACTGCCTGTCTTGTATAACCACTTCTTCTCAGGCGTACCATATGCCCAACAGAACATTATTGCAGCTTCTACAATGCTGTCTGCCTTAGTTTTTTTTTGAGCCTCCGCAGCCTTCTTCGTATAGATCAGTTTGCCGTTCTCGCCATATACGGAGTAGCCTGGATGCTTGTCACATTCCTTCTTAGCATTCTCAAGTGACTTGTATGCACCGATCTGAGACTTGGAATCCGACCATGACTTCCTGACTCTGTACAGGACTTCCGCTTTCTTCGCAGGTTCTTTCTCAGCAGGAATCTCAAGTCCAAGATAATCCATGATGCCTTTGGCGATGCACTTGCCGTACTTGTCCGACTTATCTCTGAGGACTGCGAGATCCGCTTTGATCGCTCCGGTTTCCAGTATGCAGGCATACGCATTCGTGGCATTCAATTCATAGAGATCCGTCCGTCTGCATACTCCCCTGGACTTCATGCCCATACCGCTCTTAACGGCATTATTTAAGGTTGTGGCGAGTTTTTTTCCGTTTGCCGATACATATAATGGGTACACTCCTGAAGGGGCAGCCTTGTAGTCACAATGGATCGAGATGTAAATGTCGCATCCTTCTTTGTTGCTCCATGCCACATCCCTTATCATGTTCTTATTATTGTTATTGTCGGAATCGGATATGACTTCGACTCCGTAGGATCTCAGATACTTGACCGCAGCTTTAGTGATCGGCAGCATGAGTCCTGCTTCCGTATATCCTGCATAGGAGCATCCTGCATCCCATACACCATTCGTCTGCGTGCCGTGACCGCACATGAGAGCGACTTTAATCTTCTTTATACTCATACTCGTCCTCATCTCCTTCCTCATAGTCATCAAGTTCGTCCTCGATGGAATCATGGTAGTAAGCAAGATCGTATGCTTCCTCGTCTGTCATCTCATGGCATACGTTAACTTCCGGAAGTCCTGTCGCAATACTCGTCAGTACGGAATACACCGCTGCCGAGAATGCCGAAAGCAGGATCGCCTTGAAGTCAAGATCCGTCAGAAGCTGTCCTGTGGTCCACATTGCGAGGATCACCTGGAGAAAAGTCCTGAATGCTCTGATGGCTGTTGCCTTCCAAAATTCTTTGTTCATCAAAGTCTCCTTTCTATGCTGATTCCCATGTGTATACAGGGATTCCGTCTGTTACTGTTACAGTGAGTTTGTATGCTCCATCTTCCGCAGGAGCATCAGGAAATGCTGATTCAAGATCTGTGGCAGACTCTTCCACGGCAGTCAGCCTTTCGTCTATAGTTCCTGCCCCTTCTTCAAGAGTTTCAATGCGTGTGTCAAAGACTGTGACAACGGATGATAACGAAACCACCGCCTCTCTCAATGCTCTGACTTCCGCTTCGACCGAACTGATGTCATGCCCCTGTGATGTTGAAGTGTTGTTTGCATCGATTCCAAGTTCGTTCAGCGCAAGCTGTATGCTGTCTTTCAGCGACCGGACTTTTTCATCGATTGTCGCATCGGGCCGTGTGTCATAATCAAGAACCATGTCGCACCCCACTTCCTCTTCTGAACCGCCTTGTCAATGACTTGATCTCGCAGTCACCTATGCCTGACACCTTGATGGAGAATCTGTCGCATCTTCTTGGAACTATCGGAATAGTTTCTCCGCCTGTCTCTGCAAATTCGTACTTGCGGATGTTCTCCCATGCTCCATCGTTTATCTTGATGTATACGTTCACCTTTGTGCCTGACTCAGCGAGAAGCCTCATAGACATCTTGCTGTATATCTTCTGATCCTCGATGTACTCATCGAATGGTCCGAGAACCGCTTCCCACTTGCGACTTGCCTTAGTCTCTGCCGCAGTCTCAGGATTGATGATGTATATGCTGTCCTTTGGAAACGAGTCAGTGCCTATGTCCTCAATGAAGTACAGCCTTCCGTCAAGCGTACAGCATGAACGGAATCTGACATCATCCTCTCTGTGCCATACCGCTCTGTCGATATCCAGGACGAGAAGCTCATGACTTCCATCTTCCTTCTCAATAGATGCGTAATACTTGATGCCTTCAGTGCCACCGACTACATTCTTGAACTTCATGTTGAACTTCTCCGAGATGTTGTAAGGACTTCCGCCTTCGTACACCATGATGCCGACTGTGGACTTGTAGAACACCTTGTCATTCACGATAGCTACTGACTTGCTTGAGCCTTGCTCCACTCCGTAGCAGATCGTATTTGTGACCTGAAAGTTCGATGGTGCTGTGCCGTATATCTTGGTCATGCTGTTCTGCTTGAAGAAGATCAGATGTCCTGAATACGCAGCAGAGCCTGTCCAATTCTCATCTGTTCCCTGCTGTGCGTAGAAGCTGTCAAGCGATGTTCCCTGATAGTATTTCCAATTCTTCGGATCACCCAATTTGCAAGCATAGATCGCATTGTCAGCATCAGACACACCCCACAGTCTGTTGTTCCATTCGATAACATGGCTGATGTCAGGAATATCTCTCTTGACTGTTCCTGTGAATGTGATGTTCGTTGCACCTTGTCCTGTCAATTCGATGAATGACTCTCTTGGGAGTGTCAGTACATATCCGTTGACCGCTTCGATAATGCAGGAAACGACACACGCTTTGGATGCTGATACCTGACTATTCGCAGGAGTGTAATACAGAGTGCCGTTGATATCTATCGCATCGCCCTTGACGAATCCATGTCCTGGAAGCATCGTCAGTGTCGCTGCCTCGTTAGTGATCGTGACCGGAGCTGAGCTGCGATTCCTTGAGTTATCGAGATGCCCGAACTCTCCTACAGATACGGACGAACTTCCTCTTGCCAAAGACAGATACGTTTTCTGTGGGAAGAAACAGATCTTCGTGTTGATGGACACCATCTCCGTGTCTGCTGTCAGTCCGACTACTCCAGGCACTTCGACTCCGTCATAGAAGAATCCGATAAGTCCGTTTGTTTTCTCAGCGATCATCGCTATACGCTCATACTTTGTGATGATCTTCAGAGGCTTCGTGACTCGCTCCGGCAATCCGAGAGAGCCTCTCAGTTTCCGTGGAGCAAGCAGCGGATACTTGTCTGATGTCAGATTCGTCATCGCAGACATCTCGCCTTCATCAACGGCCGATCTTCTGTTCAGTCCTTTGAACTCTATGATTCTTTCTTCGATAGGCTGTGGTCTTATAATCGGAGCTACTAAATTTGCCATAGTTCATCACCGCCTTAGTACATCGCATGGATGAATCTGTGAGGAATAGCATCCGACTCTGCCTGCCCTGTGCGGACTACCCAATCGGCAAACTCACGGAAATCTTGAACGTGCTGTGCCTGATTGTTGGCATAGCTGTCATATTCCTCGTTTGAGTAATCGATCATCGCCTTCACATAGGAAACATAAAGTCTGTCATACGGAGATGGAGCAAGCAGCCTTCTGTCAAGGTCCGTGTGATTGTCTGCATATACCGGAACTTCCTTGATGTAATACTGCTCTGCTACATCCGCTTCTATCTCATTAACAAAGGAGATCAGCTTCGCATCTGTAAAGCTGTGTGGCTTCTCTTCGCTTATCTTTGTAAGCAAATCTCTTAATGTCATTTGTTGTCTCCTTCTCTTTATAAATAAGTTAGGCGAGGACCTTTATAGATCCTCGCCCTTGACCTAAAGGTCTGTTCTCTGATTCTTTAGAGCCTGCTGATTCTGCCATGCTGTCATCATCTGCTGATTGCTGTTCTCAAGTACGCTTGCCACTTGCCGTGTCACGGCCACCTGGACACCCTTCTTGATCTTCGTTATCTCGCCATTGATGATTACAGTTACTTCAGGGTCCTGTCCTTCGATATAAGGAATCATTACCTGAACACGCTCTTCGTTCTCAGATTTCTTTGTTGTTGCCATTGTGTACTCCTTTCAGCAAGGAGCCTGGTATTAGTTAGCGACAGCACTTGCACCGAAGGATGCTGCACTCTCGATTCTTACCATGTAGGACTGTTCAAGGATGCAGGCAGTCTTTGTCAGCTTCCAACCTACAGTTGCTCTCTGATTGAGAGGATCGGCTGTTCCGCCACTACCAAGCTGCTTTACGATTGTCTGAATTCCACCGCCTTCGAGAAGTGTAGTTCCGTAAGCATTCTCCGCAACAACGAGTGTGCCGTAGATAGGAAGTGTTGAAGGCTTCCAAATCTTAGCCATTGTTGATTCTACGAATCTGACTCCGTACATCTTGCCAACCTCACCATTGAAGATCTTTTCAGATCCTGCATAATGGTTAGCATCGATCCACTCGCTGTCGTTCATGAGATCGTAAACTACATCAGGATGTACGATAGCGACATAGCTGCCGTTGATGGTCTTAGCATTGACTCTCTTCAGAAGTCTTACAGCCTTCTTGATGTCCTCGATTGTCAGGATATCGTCAGCACCAAGATCGGATCTCTCGTCATTGCCATCGTTGCCGTGGTCTGCGTACATTACGTTAGTGCCTGCTGCAAGGATATCTCTTGTGATCTTGTCGGATACCTGGCCTGCCTGCGCAGCGATCAGCTTCATTACTTCCTGCATCTGCGGATCATAAGCTGTCAGGTTCAGAAGATCGGAGATGGTTACATATCCGCCATACTGACTTACTGTAGCTGTGATAGCAGTAACACCATAATTCTGTCCGTCCGGAGTGATACCTTCAACAAGCGCACGATCAGCAGGAACTGCCGGAAGTGCATTGAACTTTCTGAATTCTATCGTCTTGCCGTTGCCACCTGGAATCGGCCTCTTCTGACCAAACTGATCATGGACAAGTTCAGGCTCTGCGAGTCTGATAAGGTTTCTGTCGTAGAAGGTTTTCATTTCTGCCGACAGATCCTGATCCTGTGTATATGTACCCAGGTCTGTACCCTGTGTTGAGTGGTATGCCTGTCCTGTGTAGTTAGGATTTAACGGAGTATATCTCTGCTGCGGAGAAGTATTCGCAAAGAGATGGAAATCCATTACAAAATTCTTTTCCATTGTTGTTCTCCCTTCTGATATGTCATGCTCAGACGAGAGATATATAGCTTAGAAGGAGATCGTCTCTCCCCTTGCTACCCTTCTGTTGATCTCGTCCAAGTCATCGTCTGATAACGTAGAAGGATCTGTCTTGCGCTGTATAGCCGGAGTATGCCCTAACGCACCTTCCACTGGCCTTGCAGCTCTCTGCTGTATCGTATTGACTACGTTCTGCGTAGCTGTCTTTGAGGCATATGCGCTGTTGCCGTTGAGGATCTCGTCTGCATGGACAGAGAAGAATGCCGTTCTCACATCTATCCCACTATCGAGAAGCTGTGCGAATGTATCGCTGTTCTCGATCTCAGCACCAAGATCGAACCCAGGGAATGCCTGCTGAAGTTCTTCTGCATCCGCTTCCCATTCCTCAAACTTTGCCTGCCTTGCCTGTTCTCTTCGATATGCTTCGTCTATCTTCTGAAGTCTGTCGGAGTCTGCCTTGAGTTTCAGCATCTGTTTGTAGTTCTGAACATCAAGTCCTGCCTTCTCTGCTCCTGCCTGATAGAACACATCATCATTGGCTATAGCGTTTTTCAGTCCTTCAAAGTCCCCTGCTTCCAAGCCGTAGTTCATGAACAGAGGCGAAAGATCGTTGCTGATCTGATCTACTTGGCCTTGTAGATCTGCCTGATTCCTGAATCTACTCTGAATAGCATCTGAGACTCTCTGCCCTAACATATCGTGGAACTTGCCACCTTTTCCTGTCAGAGCATTCCATTCTGCTTCAAGGCTGTCCGCCTGTCCGCTGTTGTCAGTGCCGACCTGACCTCTTGTCTGTCCATCGCCTTCGGACTTTCCATACTGGATTTTTCTAACATCGTCCTGCGATGAAGTAGACGAACTGGCTGATGATTCTCCGGAACCTTCACCGCCTTCTCCATCAAAGAGATGAAAGTCCATCATGAATTCTCTTGTAGTCATATAAATTCCTTTCTCTGCTGTTAAGGGAGCGACCCTTTCTGACTATGCCAAGAGTATAAAAAAAGAAGTGAGAGGATTTCTCCCCCCACTTCTCTGCTGATCTTTTTTAGGTAAATGTTTTTTCATCCCATGTGTAAGTAGTTCCGGACGAACTCTTTACCACCTTCAGCACATAATACTTAGTGCCGTTGGATGAAAGCGTAGGCGGTACAGGAAGATTCCATCCATCCGCAAGAACCTCAAGATTCTTGGAGAGAGAATTCTTTCCTTCTTTGCCGACTAACTTCTTAACAACCTTTGCAAGTGCCTTTGTAGTAGTCATCGCTTATTCTCCTTTCTCAGTAAATTTTTATAAACTCAGGATGCTGTTTCGCAGCCTGTTTTATAACCTTGTCCACGCACCTGAATGTTTCAAGTGTCGGATAGTCCGCATCAAATATATCTATCCGCACATGGCCTTTGTTGTAGATCGTAGGTTCTTTGCCTGCCATGAGCGTAGCCTGGACAAGCACATTAGTCAGTGTTGACATGATCACGCAGGCATCGTTATCGTCAGCATGATTCATGCAGTCATACATGATGTCACCGGACTTGTTGATCGTCATTATTACTTTGGTCATACTTGCTCCTATCTTGGCACTGTAGCCTGTGCTACTCTCGCTCTCATCTTGGCTGCCTGCGAATTGTCACCGCCTGTCGTTGCTCTCGCAGCTCTCTCTTCGGGAGTGCCGTTCTCCTTCTGCCCTGGCTGAGAACTCTGAGCCTGTGCCTGCATCTGAGCCTGCATCGCCATCGGATCAAGCACACCCATATCCATCGCCATAGCACCGAACGCAGGATCTACCATCGCCTGATTCTGAATAAGCTGCATCGCTGCCTGGAACTGCTGAAGCATCGTAGCATTCTGCTGTATCTGCATTTTGATCTTGTCCTTGCCTTCAAAGTCCATCATGTCGAGGCACACAAGCGCAGGAATCGCTCTCTCAGGCTCGAAAAGTCCCATGCCGTATAATTCCTTCGCCACTTCGTTTTGCGCTGCTCTGCTGAACGGAGAAGCCTTCTCAGCACTAACTGAGATATCGAACACCGGACGAACGTGTCTGACTGTTCCGTCAGGCATCATCTCATCGTGGTCAACGATATTCGCATTGCTGTACTGGATGAATCTCAGATCGCCATCCTCGCCCATGAATCTGAACGAACGAGGCTCTGAGTAGAACTGACGGATCAGCTCGATGATCATGTGATACAGCTCACGCTCCGCTCGATACAATTCCTTGTTGACACTGCGAGAGAGTTTCGAACCTGCCTCTTGGAGCGCAGCCACGGCCGAAGCTGCGGTTATTCCGCCACTGACTCCGCCCTGGTTGAAGTCTCTGTTTCCTGAAGTCTCTTTAAGTTCCTCTACCTTGTTGGAGAGATGTGCCATCGCACCACTCGGAACATCGTCTACCTCTATCCTTCTGACCGCATCGCCAAGTTCGCCTGTCGCTACCTCTACAAGTTCGACATTCCAATCAGCGAAATCGTCAGGATTGATGTTGCCGTTCTTCTTTATCCAATACCTCGGCCTTGCTCTCATCATCGCATTCTTGATGATCGCCTGATCGAGCTTGTCGATATCCTTCTGTGTGCGCTTCATGATATCGAGATAGCCAAAACCCCACGGAGTGTCCTTGATAGGGAACAGCCTTGCTATAACGAATGGGAACTTCCCATGCTCATAGAATCCGTTCTCGTATCCAGGCTCGTTCTCGCTGCACCATGCAAGCTGATCGCCTACGAATATCGCCATATGCAGCACAGACTTCGGTATCTCATGCACCTTGATCCTTGTCGCCTTGCCATCAGCATCCATGCCATCCATGTAGACAGGAGACATCGTAGGCACTTTGTAGTACATATTCACCACTTCGACACACTGTGATGTATCGATGTTGTCATCGTGGATGTACTTCGTGATCCGTCCTGAATCCTGTGGACCGATCTTGTCAGCGATCTTCGGCCATTTAGCTTTCGCTATGTCCACATCCTCAAGGCTCACATGGAATACCTTGTCTGATTCCTGGATGTCCTGAATGCCTGGTTTCCAAAACAGATTGTGTACATCGATGTTTCGGATGACGATATCGCCAAGTCCGTCACGCTCTGAACTATCCCAAAACGCTCCCTTGATGCACGCTCCGTCAATACATACATCGAATCCGGCAGCACGATAGATCTGTTCGTAGTCATTCTGCTCAAGGATAGCAGGCAGGATGTCCGTCAGGATCTTCGCCTCTGCTTCGTCATCAGCCTCTCTCGGCAGGACATTAGGCTTTGGAAATGAGTCCATGATGTCAGCCTGCTTGTTCAGTAAGCTGTTCACCGCCCATGCTGATCCGACATCGAGTCCTGCTTTCAGAGCCTCATTGCTCTCGCCTGTGATGTCAGTCCAGTGCCGTAGTCTCCACCACTGCTGATTGGCTGTGGCTTTCATGTCGATGCTCTTCTTGCCATCCACATAGTGCTGAAGATCGTCAAGAGCCTTCTCTGTCTGCTCCTTGCCGAACTTCGTGTGTTTGTCAATGGTGAGATCGACTAACTTTTTATCTTCTTCCATCGGCATCTATCTCCCTTCTCAGTAATTTATCATCATGTCAAACGGATCATCGTATCCGTCATCTGAATACAGATTCAGAGGATCGTCAGGCGGAGGGCTCCACTCCTTGTCGATGTCTACCTTGATCCTCGGAGCAATCGGCCTCGACATACAGACATATCTCCACTCGTCATAGATGTGATCTTCCATGTGAGTGTCAACATCCTCGACATCTGTCTCTGAATACAGCAGCGCAGGAATCGTCCGTATGAAGTTCCGGCAAGTGTTGAACACATAGAACATCGGAAGTCCTTCCTCATCGAACTCAAGCCGATAGTGGCACTGCATCTTTCCAGGGAGTCTGTGCTTGTCAGCCTTGTCGAAATAGACATACTGTTCTTCAAACTGTTCTGCTATGGAAGGCCCACTCTCATGATTAAAGATCGCTGTGTCGGCAATTCTGTAAATGTGTCTGCCGATAAGATTAGTATCTTCCGCTTCTATCTGCTTGATCTTCTCAGCTATCTGCGGAACATCCCATGCGACACCCACATCAGCTTCGCCTGTGCATCCGTACAATTCTCTTATCCGATACATCCTTCCGACCGGAGATATGCAATACCATCCTGCCGAAAAAGGCTTGTTGTATCCGTGGTCATATCCCATATAGATCGTCCAGTCCTGCGGAATCGGAAACGGATTCACGACATGAGTCCATCTCCGGTCATCGTAATGTTCAGGATCATCTCTGAATGTGCCGAACACTTGGCCCTGAAAGACATCCCATCTCCCAAACCGCCACGCTTCTCTAAGCTGTTTCGGAAGAGCCTCAAGTGTAGCAAGATATTCCGGCTGAGACTCCATCAGCGCAGTATTGTCATCAACGAGAGCCTGAATGAAAGTGTAGTCATCAGGATTCTCTGTCGGCAGGAACTGTCTGTCGATGAACACTCTTTTGATGTAGGCATGACCTTGTCCGCCTGGATTGCAAGTCAGATAGCATCTCTTCGGGAAGTCATTGACACCACGCAATGTCGCTGTGATAGCTTTGATCTGCCACTCTGACATCTGCGCTGCCTCATCAAGAAATATGATGTCGAATTCCAGTCCCTGAACACGCTGCAAATCGGCATCTCTCGCACAGTACATGAACTCGATAGTGCTTCCATTTCTGAATGTGAGGATCTTGCTTGTGCTGTTGTATCTTGCGATGTCCTTGCACATGGACTGAAGGATCCTGATGTGGTTGCCTTCCAATTCCTTGTATGTCCTACGCACGATGAGGATCTTGATTCCGGCATATCGGCAGGCAAGCATGATAGCTTTTATCCTGATCGCCCAGGACTTGCCACCGCCTCTTGCTCCGCCATATGCAATGAACTTATTCCTCGCATTGAAGAACAGGATCTGCTTCTCGTTTGGTTTAGGAATCGTCAACATCACTCTGACCATCCCTTCTCAAAGCCTTCTATGCGGATCGCATTGCCATCCGTAGGCTTGAATGCTTCGGCCTTCTGCTTCTCAAACTCAAACCTCTCACGCTCAAGCTGATACCTCTGAAGCTGTTCTGCTTTCTGAATGTTGTAGTAGCCTCGGAGAAGATCATCCACACCTTTAAGCGCAGAGATCGCTTCCTTCGCAGCTTTCATGTCCATCTTCTCAAAGACATATTCGGAGCTTCCGTAGCTTTCCGCAGTGCCTTCCTGGACGATGTATCTGCAAAACTGATCAGGATCCTGCGACTTCTTGAGGATCGCATCAGCGATGTTTGATGCAGCCATAATCGCATTGGCAAGCTGATCAGCCTTTTTCGCACTAACTTTTTCTATAAATTTTTCGGTAACTTTCCGTTGGTAATCTTTTTTGGTGGCGAACCAATCATCAGCCTTTGAATGTTTGCGTATGGAAACCAACGAAATGCCATACTTATCTGAGATCTTTTGCTGAGATGAATCAGGATCAGTAACATAATCCCTTTTGATTTTCTCCCAATCATAGTTCTGCCTACCAATTTTCTTTGGTTTTGCAGGCATAATAAAAGTCTCCTTTCGATGCTCATACGATATCGAAAAGAGACTCCTGTTTTCTCCCCTAACTATTTCCGCTGCTCTATGCTGCACCAAATTATGATGCCAGTCATGAGAGCGAGTCCTACGATAGTGATCACTGTCATCATCCACCTCACTTCCACGGACAATCCGTCTGATCGCAATGCACGCACCACTCGGTTGAGAAGTCTTTCGGCGGAGTATCTGCTGTGTCTATCATCGACTTAATCTTGTGTTGTAAGCCGAACTTCTCTGCGGTCAGCATTCCGTAGGTGTATTCCATTAATTCGTTCAAAGCATCTCGTCTGCCTTGCTCATAGGCTTCTTGTAAGTCTTTACCTATGTCCATCGGCTCGTCCTCAACTTGTTCCATTTTGGAAATAGTTGGCTCGGTCTTGCGGTCTGCCTTACGTTCCAATGCTTGCACTCGCAGTATGGTGTCATATACGGCTCTTGCTATATCTGCTTGACGCTTTGCATCGTTGCGGAAGAAATCATTTTCTCCCCCGACTATCTCAAGCATCCTTATGCCGTGACTAACTAACTTGTCCATCACTCGCTCCTTTCCGTCTGATCGTCCTCTATAATCACATATGGTTCAATGTGATCTTTGTGCAAAGCCTTTATCTCATACTCATACGGCTCTTCCGTCTGATCCGTTTCCGGCTTATGATACCCACACTTAAAACACCACTTGAAATCGACATGGTTTACACATCCACATCTTGCACAAATCCACTTCTGTTCGGTCACTACCGCTTCTGTCCACATTCGGTCTTTCCAATCCTGCAGATCATCTGTCTGTGGCTCGTCCTCGCAGTTGTTCGGAATTTCCGAACTGTTCTCGGTCTTGCGGTCTGCCTTAACTCCCCACGCACAGAAATGTGTCCGTGTATCATCTTCAAACGGCTTGAACACTATGCCGTGTCTTTCGCATATCGCATATATATACTTGGTGTTCTGAATGTTACAATAAACACATTCGGCACATCTGACTATTTCTATACTTGGTGCATTGTAAATGTCGGTCATTCGTACATTGTGCCGTTGCTTTGCAAAGTCAAACCGCTTCTTCTTTTTTAGGTCATCAATGTTTATGTATTTACCCATCACTCGTCCTCTCTTTCTCCGTAGCTACAGTAGTCATCAGGGTGCATATGCCCACACATAATGTTTGCCGTAGGTATCTTCTGTGGGTCGGTGTTTCGCCAATACTTACACTCCTTACACCGCACAATATCGAGAAACGGCATCGCATCAACTTCATCATAGTCATATGCGAGGACGCCTAACTCAACTTCGCTATTCTCATATTGTCTTGGCTTTATCGTTTCAATGTCTATGTATCTACTCATCACGCTTCTCCTTGCGTTCTCCGTAACTGCAATAGTCATCGGCATTAGGTGCTTCGCTATCTCTCCAACGGCACTCGTCTTCTCCGTCAAAGCCGTCATCGTCTGCAATATGTCCTATCCAATACTTGCACTCCTTGCACCGCACCACGCTCACCGCTTCGATGGTTGGTGCGCTGTCGATGTATCCAAGTGCCGTAGCGTTATATGTCCACTCGCCCTCTCCTGTGTCGGGAAACAGTTTTTCTAACCATTCAGCATCTATGTATCTACTCATCGTCTGCTCCTTTCGGCAAATACGCTAATTGGTCACAGTTCACTTTGTTGATAGCATCCTTTGGAGAACTTGCTTCAACAAGATAGAAGCCGTGATACCAAAGGTCAAAGACTAAATAAAGCCTGTCCTCGGCATAGTAGGTTAGGTATCTTCCCAATTCTCCATAAGGCTGTTCACAGAGCAAATGCCCTATCCGTTCGTAGAGAGTGTGTATCGCTTTATCTTCACTCATCGTCTGCTCCTTTCAATCATCAAGCATTATCGCTTCGCTGTCCGTTGGGTCATCGTCCCATAATAGTGGGCAATGGTCGCAATCAAGTGTGCATCCGACACAGTAATCGGGGTCATACTCATCGAATCTTTCTCCATCACTCCACCAACTCATCATCTATCCTCACTTTCATGTATTTCCGTCCGCTTTGCCTGCCGTTGAACTTTTGGCTTATACAGCTTCTGATGGTCCTGTGGTTGACACCGATCATCTCGCCTAACTCCGTAGCCGTTTCAGCAACAGCGAGAGGCAGCTCATATTCGTCTGCCTCTACCGCTACCCAAAGATATTTACACATTATCTTTCCTCTTAAGTTCAAGTTCATACCCAAGCGCATCCAAGATCCATGTCACGAATTCAAATCTCGGTTCGTTGACTCCCTTCTCCCATCTTGCTATCTGATCCGCAGAGAATCCGGTCACATCAGCGAGTTTCCTGAGAGTATAACCTTCCTGTCCTCGGCAGCATCTGATAAGTTCTCTTGCTTCCGGTATCATGCTATCACCCCCTTAGAACGGCAGATCATCGTCCGCAGCAGCAAAGCTGTCAGGAAGATCATCGAGCAGATCCGTAGCGAGAGGCTTCTTCGGAGCAGGAGCATCCGTCTTGTATCTAAACGATGTGATCATCCATACGGACTTCGCCTTCTCTTCGCCTGTCTGCTTATCTTTCCATGTACGCATGGTAGGGAAAGCGTTATCGATAAAGATGTCCGCTCCGTTCTCAAGTTCGATGCCATGCCGGAACTGTACCTGCTGATATTCGCTCTTCCCTGACTCCGTCTTGCCAGTAACTACTGCGTACTGCGGAAACCCAAACTTATCCGATCTCCATACCCTGATGCCGTAATCGTCTGTCGTGATCTTAATTCCCATAGTTAATCTCCTTCTCGTTAGTGATATAAAGTGTTGCCGGAACATCATTCTTTGCGAGGATCTTCATGATCGTGATCGCATCTTCCTCGTCCTTGATGCTGATCTCGACACATCTTGTTCCGTATCTGTTGCCTATCTTGATCCTTCTCATGGTCATACCTCAGTTATCTCCAAACCTTTGTAGAGCATCATCTTTTTCTTTAGCTTGTAAACGGCATTATTTGCCGTAGCAGCGGATTTTACGTCCTCGATGACCCATTCATCCTTTTGCTTGTCAAAGTAGTAGAAATCGCAAATATAGCGCACAGCCTGATGCCATTTGCCGTTCTTATCTCGGAACGCAGGCTGAAGTTCAAAAGGCTTCTGAAGTTCCAGGCACTGGATCTCTCCGGCAAGCAGAAGATACTTGAGATCCATATAACGATTCATTTCCTTCACACTGTCGAAAGTATGTCCGTCCGCCTCGACTCTTCTGTTGCCGTACTTACTCCCCTTCCTGCGCTGTGGCATCATCCTGTATGTCGGTATCCTTGCCATCCTCGTTCTCCTTTGCTTCGCCTTCTATGACTTGCCACACCATACGGCCTTCCTCGTCATACTCTCTGTAGATCGTATAGACTTTACCTTTCGCCCAGGCTTCGACATCCTCTTCGTAGACTTTTCCGCCTTGCTCACGGAGCAGATAGCAGGCTACGTTCTTGTACATGGACAGGACCTTGTCCGCCTGTGCCATGACAGTGTCGCTGAGTCCTTTGACAGATTCCTGTCTCCATCTCTTGTAGTACATGGATCTCTGCTTCTCAAGTTCGTCATTCTTCCTGAGATAGCTTTTGTTAAGCTCGACAAGTTCATCGATTTTCTTCTGCGCTCGTCCAAGTTTTGTGGAGAGTCCTTTCAGCTCTCGCTGCATCGCATTGATCTTCTGATTTTCCAAAGCTGTACTGTCTCCTTCCTCAAATCGTTCATATGCCTCTGTGATCTCTTTAGCATATGGGCAGGACTCCCACTGCCAATCGGTACAATAGGAGCCAAGCCACATCTGCTTCTCTTCCCTGGAGTCAAACATCTTAAAGCAGTCCTCGCAGGATATGCTTCTGTTCTTCTCGTCACGGAAGTATGGACACATCGGTAATCGTCCGTAATTAGGCATCTTCAAATCTCCTTTAACTGGTCCCAAGTTAGCTGCCTGGGATCAACATCAGTTTTTTCTTCCGGGCCTCTGTAAATAATCAGTGCCGATGGAAACGGAGCATTGTTCTCTGAACCACCGAACTTCATTCGGCCCTTAATGAATCTCACTTCTGCTTTATGCTGCACATAATTCCACCACCACTTTGTATCGGTCCTGCTAAACACCAGGACTACGACAACAGTGTTCGGCTTGTGTCCTTCGTAGTATGCTTTCCGCACCCAGCTTTTTATGTTGCTGTATGGCGGATTGCACCACACTGTATGGCCCCCCCCAATTTTTAGAGAGGCCATTATCCGCAGCAGTGTAGTACATATCACACTTGTGGTTTCCGTCTGAAGCGCAGGCATCAAGATCAA
>Ga0326511_10000336_pt1 | contig 40543 bp, 64 predicted proteins | sample 0_2496_0518_D_FD_203701 | JGI IMG/M metagenome (GOLD analysis project Ga0326511, IMG submission 203701) | Bovine rumen microbial communities from UC Davis, California, United States - 0_2496_0518 | ecosystem: Host-associated > Mammals > Digestive system > Stomach > Rumen | place: USA... | reverse complement strand
CGAAGCGACCCCGGTCATCATACCGGCAAGCGAAGCGTAAAAACGCTTAGTAACTTAAATTGGTTTTCTGGCATGGGCTGAAAACGCCCGTAAATACTGGGGTTTTCGGGCATCGAATTTTGACAGGATACTTTATGTCACAACTTGCAATCAATCTTATGTTATTTAAAGGCGAATAAAAAAAAGACGAGGCATCTACCTCGTCATATGCGAAGGCCAGAATTGAACTGGCTACCTGCGGAGTGGTTACGGGTTTTCCTCTAACTGCTTGCACAGCCACCTTCTTCTCCACCGCTCTTCCGGTGAGCTTCATTCGCACTACTATTATAGCAAACACACAAGCAAATTGCAAGTCGCTTAAGGGAGGGCGAATGATGGCAGTCAGGCTATTTTTCAAGAGACATCCGAGAGTGCGGGAATTGATATGTGACCATATCACCTGCACTGACATCGGAACGTTTACCGATTGGAACGGAAACAAGCAACTGGTATGTCAATGCGATATTTGCGGGAAAATCGGAATCGGTGAAAGACCGAGGTGGTATCCATTGCCGGAGGAATTCAGCGCAAAGAAAGAGCACGGGGCCGGGAGTGATCATACCGGGGTAACCTGCCACCTGAAGGCGCGTAGTGCAGTCCCCGTGCATCTCGTGAAAATCGCATGAAATCACGAGATAGTCAAAAGATAGAAAGTGTCCGGTTGATTAATGATTTTAAATCAATAAACGGAGGGCCGATATGCTTTTAATTAAGATTATGATTTACATAGCGGTTATATCGGCGGTACTTGTGATAGCGTTAGCATTGTCGGGAGGGAATCGACCATGATAACCAGAGAAGAATTAGAAGAGTTTATAGAAGGTTTCATATGAGTAATTATCAAATCATTTATAACAGACTCCGAAAAGCTGGTTTAACTGAAGCTGTTGCTGTTGGATTCCTGGGCAACTGGCAAGCTGAAAGCGGTTGTGAACCTAACAGATTGCAAAATGATTTTAGTTCTTTTAGAACCAACAGTAAGAACTATACTGCTAGCGTTATAAATGGATCTATTAGCAGAAACCAGTTTGGAGCAGATGAAAAAGGATATGGCCTCGCGCAATGGACTTATGTAAATAAATCTACAATGCAAGGCCGCAAGTTTGACTTATACGATTTTTGGAAGAAGTCTGGAAAAGCTCTGGATGATGTTTCAATGCAAGTGGATTTTGCGTTATGGGAGCTTCATCACGGTTATGTTCATGTCCTTAATGAGCTAAAGAACTGTACTGACATTCACAAAGCAACAGACACTATTTGCCGAAAGTTTGAGCAGCCGTTCTATAACAATGTTGACGTTCGCTATCAGAACGCTATGACTATTCGTAGACAGCTTGATTTGGATAGTTGGCAGAATGAAGAGTTGGAAAGCACAGCAGAAGCGTCAGAATTAGCGCAGAATGAAAATGTTTCTACAAGTTGGGAAAAGATACCAGCAACAGAATATTGGCCTTGTAGGGGCATGACTGGCGGCAGAGAAGACCCAGGTTTGTGCGTTGGTATGCAAGGGCCAGACGTTGAAGTTGTTCAATCTATTCTTAAAGCAAGAGCTTTTATTGCAACTAATCCAGACGGGATTTTTGGAAGCTATTTGAAAGAAGTGGTAATGATCTTTCAAGATGCTTATGGACTTGACGCAGATGGAATCATAGGCCCGAAAACATGGGCTAAATTGTTAGAGAGGTAATGCTAATGAGTGATGTTGTTTTAGCTGCTCTTATCGGTGCGATTGCAAGCATCATTGTTAATCTGATTAATAATAACCAGGTCAACAAGAAACGTGCTATTGAAGATGCTGTGAAAGACGAAAGACTTGAAAACAGACTAAGCAATATTGAACACAAGCTTGATGTTCATAACGGATATGCTGAAAAGCTGGGGACTATTTCAACAGATTTAGCAGTAATCAAGAACGACATTAAGACGTTATACAAATCGAAAGGAGACTAACACTATGGAAGACAGAGAAATCTATATTGTTTCCAAGACCGATGGTACAAGCGAAAATGTTCTTGCTCACACGTTCGCAGAAGTTATAGCGCAGTTGGGTGAAGATGGTGAAAAGAAAATCTGGCAGATTATCAAGCTTGGATTTCAGGAAGTGGAGGAGAACAATGAAACTGCCGAATAACGTTTATGATGTTTTGAAGTGGGTTGTAATGATCGTGATTCCAGCGGTTACAACTGCTTACGTTGGCCTTGCCGCTGTTTGGGGCTGGCCTTATGCAGAAGAGATTGCAAAGACAAGTGCAGTTGTTTGCACTCTCCTGGGTGCTTTGCTTGGAATCAGCACAGCGCAGTATAATAAATCAGAATAAAAAAATAAAGCCAGGGTAATTCCTGGCTTTAAGTTTCCGTAAGTTTCCGTTAGCATTTTCGTTAGCATTTTGAATTTTTCTTTTGATTTCAAATTGTCTGAAAAGTTCGGAAAAGTTTCATTGTGAAACAAGCTCTAAGTTTCAAAGAAGTCAATAAACACGGGGCTAATTGGCTAAAAGGCAAGAAAAAACGGAGAGAACTAAATCTCTCCGTTTGTGGTGACCCGTACGGGATTTGAACCCGATAAGAAAACAGTTATTTAGGCTTTGTTTGCTTGTTGCTTGAAGTTTTGTTAGCATTCTTGTTAGCATTTTTTGAAAAATTCGCTAATCTTGTTTTCTGCTTTTAGCTTATCAGCGTTTGAAATATGCTCATATATTTTGTGCATTGTTTGCGCGTCTTCCCATCCACCGATGAGCATTGCTTCTTGCTCTGGAAGTCCTACATGATGGGCAAGGCTAGCAAAGCTGTGACGTAAACCATGTACACCAACTTCAGGAAGACTGTTCTTTCTGCAAATGTTATTCACTTGTTCCCATATAAGGGTCGGTGTTTTAGTATATATCTTTCCTTTGCGTTTGCTTTCTGGAACAGCAGCAAGAGCGGTTTCAAGCTCTGGTATCATGATTGGAACTGTTCTTCTGCTGTTTTTGCTTTTGTTTGTTTTCTTGTACACAAGTTTGTTGTCTTCCCCTACAACAGCACTACCTTCAATGCGAATTGTTTTTGCTTCTAAGTCTATCTTATCCCATGTTAAGGCAAGTATTTCAGAACGCCTTAAAGAATGCAGAGCTAACAGAGCTGGTATCTCGCAAGGCTTTCCATTCACAGCTTTGATAAATACTTTGATTTGTTCTGCATCGAGCCAGGGCCTGGTGGACTGTACTATTGTAGGGAGCTTTACTTCAGGTACATATAGCTTGTGATATTTCAATGCTGATTCCACTAAAGCCCAACTATTTTTAATTGTCTTTGGTGAAACATCATCTTCCGTTTCTGCATCTATAACCGCTTGCCAATCTTTAATTGCAGACGGTTTTTTGTTTATATAGGTCTGGAATCTGTTCTTTCTGATTGTCTTATAACCGTTTATTGTGGAAGGTGAAAGCACTTTAGAGCGGTTTTCTATATATGCGTCTATCAATTCTCCTAGCGTGAGTTTGGATCTGGTTGCTTTAGGTTTGTTAATTTCGTTTCTGTATTCTGCTTTGGTAAGTTCTGCTATCTTTTTGCATTCTGTTTTAGTTTCTGCTGTGATCGGGATGCTTTCACCGTTTAATCTAAGCTGAATAAAATAGTTTCCAGACTTCAGCAGCCTCGGTTCTGGTATCTTCATATCTTAATGTATTGCAGATACTTTTTCATTTTCTCTGCTGGTACTTCAACAAGTTCTCTGTTTCCGTTTGTGTAAAGGATAAGCAAACAATAAACAGAAGAATTATAAGTTGCTAATACTTTGGTTTGTTCTGCTGTCCTGACTCCAAGCACTCTAACTCTATCAATCTGTGGAGCAATTAAGGCCATTTTTATTTCCTCCTTGTGTTATCTATTATGAGCTTGCCGCAAAATCTGTATCTTCCGTATAGCGTTTTAACTGCACTAAATCCATTATGTTATCTAATATTTTTGCTTTTCCTTCATCGTTTAGTGATCTGTACAAATTGATTAGTTTTGTTTCATCATCTGAGTAAGTTGATCTACTTCCCCATGCTATTTCATCATCTACCATGCCTACAAGTTCATCTGTTGTCAGTCCCATAGCTTTAGCTATTTTACTATAAGTAGTAATTGTTGGAGCTTGAGCGTTCCCCCTGGGTGTTTTCCCGTTTACAATATAGCTTAAGTTTGTGGCTGTTATACCGGATAAACGCGCAAAAGCCCTTAAAGACATATCGTGTTCTTGTAAATATAGTGCTATCACTTCTCCCAACCGCATTAAATCACCACCCTCTAAAAAGTGTCAAATTTATTTTACAACAGTAACAAAAGAAAGTCAAGAATTATTTGTTAAATTCATTTGACAAACAAGAAGCAAAGTGTTATATTTATTTCACAGCTTAATGAAGGGAGTGTGAAACGTATTGAACAAGCTGCGAGATATTAGAGAGCAGAAAGCAATGTCAATCTCAGAGCTTGCCAGGGCTTCTAATGTTTCCAGGCAGACAATCTATCGTCTGGAAAACGAAGAAGAAGAAACGGCAAATTCAAAGACTCTGAAAGCCCTTGCTGCTGCTCTCAATGTCAGTGTACTAGATTTTTTTTCGGCCTAGTGTGAAACGTGTTTTACACTAAAGAAAGGAGGAAAACATGCCCAAAGAAGGTAAGCCAAATGCCCCGTGTATGTATGAGGATTTCGACCCAAAAACCGGAGAGATTAAAGAACGCTATCCTAGCGTTGACTGCGATCATCAATGCTACTGTTGCGGTTGGAATCCAGAAGAGAAAGAGCGGAGACTTAAAACCGGGATCTGGAAAGATGTTTCTATCAGATTTAACCCGTATTCAATGCGATATGTTCAAGTGCCGCCAGGAGTTCAGCAGTTATCTTTTGTGAGGATGGTGAGTCCAGACAATGCCTAGACGGAAAGAGAAAATGAAAGTCGAACTTCCACCTATTGATTGGACAAAAGCAGTTATCCTGGAGCGCAAGATTCAAATAGGCTGGAATTATGACGAGCTTGCAGATGGGATTGGTTGCACAGGAACATATTTGCGGCGGCTAGTCTCCACAAAGCATACGGATGACTGGAATCCGAGAATCAAGAACAGAGTCCTTAAGAAACTTGGCATTGAAAGCAAAACGCTTTTAACCGGACTTGGTGACGGGATTACATTCTAAGAAGGGAGAAAGCATGTACATTGATCGTTTTTGGCTTGGTGTAATTGCTCTTTTTCTTGCAGAACTGATTTCTTTGATTGTGGCCTCCATTGTCAATCATTACAGAAAGTGAGAATGGAAAATGCCGATATTCGCAAAGCCTATCAGAGTGAATCGGACAAGATACACTTTTTACTGCTGCCCTAATTGCAAGAAGAAGATTCCAAAGAAGTTTGAGAAACGTTGCGAACTTTGCTTAATCTATTTTGATTGGAGTGAGTATCTTGCCTGAAGAATATGTAACCAAATCTGATGTTATCACGATTCTAAATCAGTTGAGCGCAGAAAACGAAAATAGCACGGCAAGTTCTGAATGGTATGAAATGGCTTTGAGACATGCGAAGAACATGATTTCAAATCTTCATTCACGGGATGTTGTATCTAGCGCAGATTTTAGACAATGCAAGAATGAGCTGTGCCTGAAATGCGGAGCATATAGAACGCAGCATCTTGGATCGTGTGACGGTTGCCTGTGGAAAACTAAATAAAGGAGGAGCTATGTCAATCCAGAGCAAAAAGCTATTCTTATCTGAATTGCAAGAACGATTTGACGAGTATATCCCGGCAAAGCTAGTGAAGCAGATTATAGCAGATATTCTGGAAGTGTTAGAAAAATATGATTTAGTCGCTCTTATCGAAGAACTTTCGGCAATTGATAATTCAATTCAACTTATTGAGCTGTTTATAAACGCAAAAGCTGTGGATGGTTTATCCAGAAAATCTTTATCTCTTTATGATTATCAGTTAAGGCGAATGTATGAAGCTGTTCAAGTTCCAGTAACTAAGATGCAAGTTGACCATATACGACAGTATGTAGCAAATGAACTTGCAAGAGGAATCTCTAAGAAAACTGTGCAAGGGCATGAGAGAACGATTTTCCAGTTCTTTAAATGGTTGCATACAGAAGAGCTTATACAACGCAATCCATGTACTAACATGAAAACCATAAAGATTAGCAAAAGCAAGAAAGAACCGTTTTCAGCAGAAGAAATACAGCTTATTAAAGAATCTGCTTCTAATGAAAAAGAGCTTGCCATTATACACTTTCTTCTTGCATCCGGTTGCAGAGTTGGGGAACTTGTTTCAATCAGCAGAAATGATATTGATTGGAAGAACTTGAAATTAAACGTAACTGGTAAAGGTGCAAAGACCAGAGAAGTTTATTTTGATGAGGTTTCTGCTCTGATGATGCAGAGATATTTAAGTAAGAGAAAAGATAGTCACCCGGCATTGTTCTTTAACTCCAAAGGAAAGAAGCGTTATACAGAAAATGGTATTCAAGAAATGATGCGGCGTATTTCAAGAAGAACTGGTATTCATGTTTATCCGCATAGATTCAGGCACACTTTAGCGCAAACGCTTCTTGATCGTGGAATGAACATTGAAGAAGTAGCAATTATCCTGGGACATGAAAAACTTGATACTACTTTGAATTATGCCCAGGCTAATCAGAAGAACACAGAAAACAATTACCGGAAATTTGCTTGCATGTGAGGTGATGTTTGAGCATGAAAACAAATTATAGCGCAAGAGCAATTACACTTATGTCATATGAAACCAGGCAGAAGATGTATGAGCAGGAGAAAGACGAGCTTTTCAGAAACGCTCATAAATACTCTACTGCGGAGCTTGCCAGAAAGCATGACGAAATCATAAAGAAGTGGCGTATATGAAATACTTTTACTGTGAAGACTGTAAAGCAATCTTCAGCGAGGAAGAAGTCACCGTAATTGTTAATGAAAATCGGCATTGGTGGCTTGACGATTGCCCCGCAGAAACTTGGGCTGAATATGAATGCCCTGAATGCGGGTCAAGTTATATTGAAGAATGCGAATACTGTGATATATGCGGTGAACCATGTATGCCAGACACTTTAATTGATGGACTCTGCGAGAAGTGCAAAAAAGAAGAAGCCGCAAACGGTGTGGAAGACCGTTAACGGCTAAAGAGATATAACACAAAAGGAGTATAGCACATGTATGACACAAATGCAAGAAGCCTTGTTCCAGGTTGGGCTTCTGAAGATGTACGGTTTGATTTTCAGCAGAAGCAGCCGCCCAGGACAAAGGTGCAAAGAGAAATCTATTTTGACAATTTCAAGAAGCGTTATGGAATTGCAATCTTGGTTGTGTTTGCATGGGCTGTTTCTCTCATGGTTGGTTGCATCATTACCGGAGTGATTGTGATGAACAATACAACTGCAAAGCTTACTGCTCAATATGAGCATGATTTGGACGCTGCTATCAAAGCATATGAAGCAGAACAGGCCACAGCAAAGCAGAAAGAATACTTTCTTTCTGGTGAAGCTAGCAGAGAAGCGCAGATTAACCAGGATGCAGATGAGCTTGCTAAAGCTATGGGAATCTGGAAAACAAACAGAGCTAAAGGCACTTTTGTTTGGAATGTTCTTATGCGCGTTGCTTCTCCACTTTATCCAGGCAGTGTTAAAGAAGTGCTAGAGCAGCCTGGACAGTATGAGTTTTATAGCAGCTCTAATATGATTAATGAAGCAGATAGAGAGCTTGCCAAGAAGATTCTCAATGTATTCTATTCTGGTGTTATTCCACAGGATTTGACGGTAAATCATTTGTATTTGGAAATGCGCGAGAACGGCAATGATTGTGTACTTCATACATCTTATAACGGTAAGGGGAGTGATAATACATGGCGTTGGACAGAACAGTAATTGATTATGCCGAGACTGCAAAAGCAGTTAAGGAAAGCATGTTGTATGAGCGTATAGCAGATATGCTGGGCCAGCTTATCAATATGGACTTTGTGAAAGACTTTGAAGAGCTGAAGAAAGAACCAGTTTATAAACGTCAAGCACACAAGCATTTACTCAATAACGGCTCACTTCTCTATTTTGATTGCGCTATGCTGATGCGCTTTATGAAAGAAATCATTGAGCAAAAACGGCAGCATTACATTGAGCAGTACACGGTAAACGATGTTTCTTTTGATGTAATTAGTGCTGCATTGGAAAAGCTTATTGAAACATCTCTTGTCATTGTTTATGACGATAACGAGAACTTGCTTGATTATCAAGATGTTGTTAAGAGGAGCTTAGAACCGCTCAGAGCTAGCGCAAAAAAGAAAGCAAAAGAGCGTTGGGATTATGCAGAAGCACATAAAACAAACACTGATGCAAATTATGTTTCTCTCAGTAATGCGATTGTTGAAAAAGCTGTGGTTGACTATGAACGTGCTTTATCTGGTGCTGGTTATGGAGAACATAGTGCAAGTTGGGTAATTTCTTCTGTTGAACGCTACGCAAAAGAGCAGTCAAACGAGATTAACCCGATTGATCTTAATGCAGTGCTTTCCAGGATTAAGAGAGAATACAACGGTAAATACATCTCTCTTGCAGTAGATAATGCTTACTCCATAAAGCGCGAATGGGACTATTTCTCAAAGAAAAATATAGGCCGGGAAGAAATGCTCAAGAAAGCGCATTACAAATGCCCTGTCTGCGGGAACGTATTGAGAGGAAAGAAGCTTTCTGGTGACGGTTACATTGTTGAATGCTCTGGCTGCTACTGCTTCGAACATGTTTCTGAAAAAGAATATGCGAAGTCAAAAGAGAAAGCAGAAGCAGAAAAAGAGCGCAAAAAAGAGGGCAAAGAAAAATGAAATGCCCTTGTAAAGAGTGTCGGGATCTTGGCTTCAATTATTTCGGGTGTCATTCTAAATGCGATAAGTATTTGGAGTTTGACAGGAAGAATGTAGAACGCCGGGAAAGTCATTTGAAAGAGAACGTGATAAATGATTATTTCGCCGCTCTTGGCAAAGTCCTGGAGAGTAACCCAAGCCCAACTTTTAAGTTTTTAAGACCGAATTTTAACGGGAAGAGATTACCATGAGTAAAATGAATATCTTTGATTGGTCTGTTGTTCTTGGAAAGCTCTATGATTTGATGCTCAATTATGAACATGCCCAACTGTATGATGTTCCAGCTTATAAAGAATGCTTTGACCTGGAATGCAGATATAGCAACGGAGAGCGAACGCAAGAGCTTTACACAGCTATTCAGAAAGTATGCGGTGAAGCATGACAAAGCTTTGTAAAAATTGTGAGTATTTTCATATTATTATGCTTCCGCTTCGCTCTGGCGGTGCTATTTGGGATTTAGGTCAAGCAGAATGCAAGAAATATAATCTGGTTGTCGATTTTGCAAATAAAGCAAAGTTGAACAAACTAACTTGCATAGGAGGTAAAGCATGAGAAAGAAGAAACGTCCTGGCGTGATTCAGATTGAAGTAGATGAACAAGATTTCGGTACTATATGCGTTTGCGCTGTGCGCTATGCAATGGGCAGAATGACCTATATGCCGTATCTGGTGCAGTCGTTTGTCAAAGATCATCTAAGCGAAATCTGCGGGAAATCACTTGGAGTCATGATTGATGATTGTGACTTTCAGCGGAGAATGAACAATTATGGTGATGAGAAGATTGATAAACCAGGCTGGCTGAAGTATGAGCAAATGCTTATTGAAGAGCGTGACAGAAGAAACAAAGAGCTGGTGGATAGCTAAATGATAGAAGAAATCGGTATTATGGCTCTTTGGGGAATAATTACTTTCTTGATGCTCGTTCATGGATCAATAAGCCTTGAATATTCTTATATCGGTATGTGCATAATGTTAGCCGCTGGGCTTTTACACAAGGAGGAATGAGCATGTCTGTTTTGATCGAAGGCATGGAGATGCCGAAATGTTGCGATGCGTGTTCGTTTGCGTGTTGGTCTAATCTGCACCAGACGGGATCTTGTTATCTTTTAAATAGCGAACAGTGTTTTGACGATTATAGCACTGACTACAGAACAAAACGGTCAGAGCATTGCCCACTCACTGAAGTCCCCGAACCTCATGGGCGGCTGATCGATGCGGACAAATTGAAAGAAACTCTTGATTATTACATCAGTGAAGCTGGATGGAGCGACGAAATCAATAAGGCTCTCAGTTGGGTGAAAGATGAATTTATCGACTCGGAGCAAACTGTCATCCCGGCGAGTGAGGAGGCTGAGTGATGATTGTTTTTAACGGCATGGATTTGATATGGCTTGCGGTTATGTCTGTGCTTCTTGTTATCTGCGGCATCATCCTTGTTATTGATCGCATAGCATACGCTGTGAAGAAGCGCCAGCAAAAACGAATAAACGATGCGTTCAAAGAGGAGGGATGAGTGATGGAACTTAAACCTTGCCCTTTTTGCGGATGGGCTGGAGCGAAAGTACATAAGCGATTTAGAGGCTACCGATGGATGGAATCACTTGTAGCCGAAATCCGAGTAGATAAAATGAGCTGCTATGTGTCCTGCAATCGGTGTAAGGCCAGAGGTGGAGTAGCTACAGGAGAGATTGTTACATATAAGCGATCATTCGGTGCTTTTGATCCGGTTGGTGAGCCGATAGTAAATATCCCAATTCCGGACTGGACTACAACTGAGGAGGAACTTGTACAGAAAGCCGTTGAAGCATGGAACAGGAGGGTAAACGATGTATGAAGAGCTTGTTGAGCGGCTGAAAATCGCCGCAGACTGGGCGGGTAAAAGAGCCGAGTGTAAAAAGCATGACTTAGTGACTGATTTTTATAGCCACAAGAAATTGAACACGCTCAAATGCGTGGACGGTAATCCGCCAAAGGAGGAATGAGTGTGACAGTCAGAGAAGCAATAAAGCTGTTTTCTTACGGGCAGGAATTTTATATCAAAGGCGCGTATAGCGGGAAACTATACCATAAATCATACGAAAACAAAAAAGAGCATCTTGAAAAGTATTTGGATGAGCGAGTTTCCGAAAATCCTTTTTTCACGGATCTTTATACGCCAAAGAAAAAATATGGGACAGCATACACTTATCCTGTTATTGGAATTTGGATGAGCGACTACTACATTTGCCACCCAGAAGAGCTGTTGAAGGAAAATGAGCATGGCTAATTGGAGAAATTGTGAGAACTGCAAAGACCAGGAATGCTATCAGTTTATGAAAGAACGAGGAATTGTCACGGAAGAAATCTGTGACGATTGGGAACCTCTTCCATGCAAATACTGTCATGGTTCTCTTTCTGTTCTCCGCTATCACAATGGAAGACCATATAGACATTGTGCTTCATGCAACTTTGAATTTTATGAGGATGTGTAGAAATGGCATATGTAAATAAACAGCACTTCTCAATTAAAACCGTTGACGGAAACCGTTATGACATTAAGGGGCAAGTTCCATTAGGAATGAAAAAGCTTAATCGTGATTGGCTTTACTTTACAACGGATGACGGTAAAACAAAGTATATCAATGCTGAAAACATTGTCAGTCTCACAGAATGGGATGAAAAAGATTAATGGAAGTGTTCATTCCTGGGCAAGAACCGATAGAGATTCTTGATTCTGGTGACAGAACGGAGTTTTCAAGTGGAGCTGTTCGGGATCTGCATGAAGGCAAAGGCCGTTTTGACCTTCTCCCCATGTGCGTATTACTTCGACTAGCAAAGCATTATGAACGTGGTGCAGTGAAGTATGCAGAAAGAAATTGGGAAAAGGGCATCCCAGCTCATAGCTTTGCAGACAGCGCAATGCGGCACATTGTAAAGTATATGGACGGTTACACAGATGAAGATCATCTTATAGCTGCTATCTGGAATCTCTGCGGCCTTGCATGGACAGAGGAAAAGAAACCGGAATATATGGACATTCCGTCAAGACTTGCAGCCTATGAAGAAGAAAAAAGTAAATCCTAGAAAGCAGCCTGTTAGTAAATCTGATATAGAACGCACAAAAACAGATTCGTTAGCACTTGCTCTTGCAATCTTCTTGACTGTCATGAAAGACAAGTTTGCCTTTAACCAGGAGCAAATGCAGATAGCAAGAAGCGGTTTTTACAAGCTTGCTAGCGAGATCAATGAAGGGCGTATAACGTTCAAAGATTTAATAACAGTGCTATGGGAAGAATACGGAATAGAGATTCTTGATAATGGAAAATACGTCTATTAAAAGCAGAGCATTCAACTGTGATTGTCTCCCAGCTATGAAAGAATTTCCTGACGGGTTCTTTGACCTGGCTGTTGTTGATCCACCTTACGGAGATGGAAACGGAGAGTTCAAGAGAACAGATAAATCTCGTTTCGGCGGCAACTTTGACAAATACAAGCCAGTTGACAGAACAGGCCGCAGTTGGTCAAAGAAATACGGAACTGCAATCATAGAATGGGACAAAGCCCCAACGCAAGAATACTTTCAAGAGCTGTTCAGGATTAGTCAAAATATTGTCATATGGGGGGGTAATTATTTCAGTCTTCCTCCTACCAGATGTTTTCTAATCTGGAAGAAGCTAACTATTAGCGAAACATTCTCTATGGCAATGGCAGAATATGCCTGGACAAATTTTAACGACAACGCGAAAGTGTTTGAATTTGCCCCGCAAGGAAACAAAGAAAAACGTTTCCATCCTACACAGAAGCCTATAGAGCTATATGACTGGATTTTCCGGTTATACGCAAAGCCAGGTATGAAGGTGTTAGATACTCATATGGGAAGCGGTTCAAGCAGAATAGCGGCCTACAATGCAAATCTTGATTATTGGGGATATGAGATAAGCCCTGAATATTTCAAGCTTGCAGAAGAGCGTTTCTTGAACCATGCAGCGCAACAGAATATGTTTTTGATGGAGGGGGAATGAATGGCAAGAGCAAGTGTTTGTTTCACTGGTAAGAGAGCAACAACGCAGAATCCATCATTGAGAAAGAATGATTATCTGTACTTGATGCGGACTATCAGAAAAGAAACAGAAAAACAGCGTTCAAAGAAAGCAGAAAAGGAGGTATGACTTACGGGGGAATGCGTCATTATTTATGGCAAGTCAGGGACAGGAAAAAGCAGAAGCTTGAAAGACTTTGGAGAAGATGAAATCTTCTTTGTGAACACTGTCAACAAGCGTTTGCCTATTCCAAAAAAGTTCAAGTATGAATACAAGAGTGATAAGCCTGAGAACGTTAAAGCATACTTGAAGCACATGCCAGAGAAGGGCGTGAAAACTGCTGTCATTGATGATTTCGGTTATCAGCAGACAGCGCGGTTTATGCGCGACCACAGAAAGAAAGAAGGTGGTTCGCAGTTTGATCTTTACAATACGATAGCGGACGAGGCTTACGGTCTTATCATGTTTGTAAAGAATGAGCTTCCAGATGATTGCATTGTTTATCTTATCATGCACGAAGAAAGCAATGATTATGGAGATACAAAGCTAAAGACAATCGGCAAGCTGCTTGACCAGAAAGTTTGCGTAGAAGGGATGGTAACTATTTGTCTCAGGTCCATGAAAGAAGGGACGGACAAATACTTTTTCAGAACGCAATCTGACGGCCAGGATATTAGCAAATCTCCCGAAGAAATGTTTGAGCTGAAGATAGACAATAATCTAAAAGCAGTAGACAAGCGTATCAGGGAGTATTGGAGGTTTGATGATGATATATCCACTTGATAAACAGATAGAGTTCTTTCTTGATACTCTGTATAACCCAGAAACGGGCGAACTTCTGGACGGAGTAACAGAAGAAAACATAGAGAAGCAGCTTGAACAGCTTGCTATTGACTTTGACGTTAAGATTGATTCTCTTGCTTCTGAAATCAAGAACTTGAAAGCAGAAGCGGCAGATATTAAAGAAGAGAAGATGAAGCTTGCTAAACGTCAAAGCCAAGTGGAGAACCGCATGGAGAGAACAAAACGCTTTCTTGCTTATCTTCTTCATGGTGATAAATGGAAGAACGGGAAGCATTCAGTTAGCTATTTGACTTCCAAAGAAACTGTGATTGATAATCAAGAGGACTTTGTGAAGTGGGCAAATGTAAACTTCCCTTCTCTGCTGAAATACACAGCACCTGAACCGATTCGCTCAGAGATCAAGAAAGCAATCAATGACGGTCTTGACGTTTCTTTTGCTCATCTTGAACCGAAGCGCAATATTCAAATCAGATAATCATTTTAAGGAGGACATATAAATGAAAGCATACAATGGATTTAAGGCCCAGGAGCAGAGCGGAAGCCGCGAGAAGCTTCCTGCAGGAGGTTACGTTTGCAGCATCATCAATGCAAAGGTAGAAGAATACAAGGACAAGAGCGGCAATGCGTTTGAAGTCCTGATCCTTGCTATTGATGTTTGCGAAGGTGACTATTCCGGTTTCTGGAAGAAAGACTATGACGGGAATACCGCAGATGACAAGAAGTGGCGCGGTACATTCCGTATTAACTGCCCCAGGGATGATGGTACGGAGAAAGACGGTTGGACTAAGAACACGTTCAACAACTTTGTTTGGGCCATCGAGGAAAGCAATCCTGGTTATCAGTGGGCCTGGGATGAGAAAACGCTTAAGGGCAAAAAGCTGGGCGTGATCTATCGTGACAAAGAATGGGAGTACAACGGTTATACCGGATGGACAACGGAAGCTGGTGGAGCTACCAGCATTGAGAAGATCCGCAACCAGACCTTCAAAGCTCTGAAGCCAAAACCGCTTAAGAACAGCAGTAGCGGCAGCACAGGGGCTGTCAATAACTCCCCCTATACGGAAGTAACGGACGATCCTGAAGACCTTCCCTTCTAAGCTATGCACCCGGCAGAAGTTGAGCAAGCCTTAACTAGTATGGTGTGTCTTGTAGATACAAGGGAGCAAGACACACCACTTCTCCGGGCAAGGCTTAATAGAATTGGAGTCCCTTACATAAGACAGAAGCTATTAAGCGGAGACTATAGCGCAAAGTTTCAGTTACCGGATAGTTCCTGGTATCAAGTAAAAGTTGCCATAGAACGCAAAATGAACATTACAGAACTATGCGGCTGCTACTGCCAGCAAAGAGAACGCTATGAGAAAGAGTTTATAAGGGCCGCAGAAGCTAATATAAAGCTCTACATGCTCATCGAAAACGCGACCTGGGAAAATATATATGCTGGTAGATACATGTCAAGAATGCGCTCTAGTGCGCTTGTAGCAAGTATTATGACCTGGCTTGCACGTTTCAACTGCTGCTTGATATTCTGCAAAGCAGAAACAAGCGGCAAACTTATTCATGATATTCTGTATTATGAAGCAAGGGAACAACTTTTAAGAATGGAAGAGTTAAACGATGGGAGTTATTGCAGACAATGATTACTTAGATAATCCACTTAACTATCTCTTATCTGTCGGCGTAACTCTTGATTTGCTGGAAAAATACCAGAGGAACACAAACATTAAAACAGAAGAAATAGCGTTTGTTGTTCACTCTGGTATTACTCAGGGCAAGACAATACAAGAAATCTTTGCCGATGATGCAGAGAAATATCCTGACATTTATGAAGAGCTGATGGAGCTTAAGCCGCACAGAAGCTACCATATCAAGCTTGCTTCAGAGTTTGGAGATGACAAGACCAGGTTTCTTTGGTTTCCTTATGTTCCGATTGGAGACTATACAGTTCTAATGGCTCCAGGCGGCACTGGTAAAACATATTTCATTTGCGGTCTTGTGGCTGCTATCAGTAAGGGAGAACAACTTCCGTATGATATGAAGCCGCAGAACGGGCCGCAGAACGCTTTAATAATATCCGCAGAAGACAAGGGAGAACTGTTAAAGCGAAGATTACTTGCATCCGGTGCAGATTTAGACAGGGTCGGCATTCTGGATTGTATGGAATCAGAAGGGCTAAATTTTACAAGCGGCTATAATGATTTCAAAGCAGTTATTATGTCATTCCACCCGGCATTAGTTGTAATAGATCCCTGGCATGGTTTCCTCGGTGCTGATATTGATATAAACCGTGTAAACGCTGTCAGACCATGTTTTCAGAAACTTGCTAATCTTGCTAAAGAATGCGAATGCGGAATGATTTTGATTTCCCATGTTAACAAGAGAGCGCAAGGCGAAAACATAAACAACGCCGCGACTGGTTCAACAGACTTTGTTAACGCTGCTAGATCCGCTCTGTATTGTATCTTTGATGAAGAAGACAATAACAGCAGAATTATCATTCACTCCAAAACAAACTATGCTGCTTATGGGCCTAGCGTCAAATTCAAGATCAATGAAAATGGCGGTGTAGAATGGAACGGGTTTAGTGATATAGACAGAAACACAATGGAGCAAGCAGCGCGACTGAAGAAAACTGCCGCAGAAGTGGCGAAGATGAACAGTGAAAAAGTGTTTGTCAATGAAGCATTAATCAGGGCTTTACTTGATGCAGTACAGAAAGATACAAAGTTTCTATATGATGATTTCAAAGATCAGTATGGAGATAATATTTTCGGTCAATCTCAGCCAAAGAAAACCCTGGATGATATTAAAGAAGCTATGTATAAAAAAGGCTTTGTTATCGACTCTGGAAAGCAAGTCAGAAAGAACGGCAAAGTTGGAAGAGGGTTTTCTATACAGAAGATTTCAGAAGCCGCAGAAGAAGCAGAAACAAGCGCAGAAAGAAATTATTCTTTTGATACTACTGTTTCAAGCTCTGAAGAACTTCCGTTCTGAAGGTGTTCTAAATGGCTTATACGCTGGATGAAATACGTTTAGCTGCATTCAACATGCAGCCACTAGAAAAACCAAAGGATTATGAAGCTTTCTTGTATGGTGGATTGAAGTATGTTTATGAATGGTTCAAGCTCCATCCAGAAGACAAAGAAATATGTAACAAACTAGCCAATGATTATATCTTTAATTACTACTGTGACCAGTACAGAGAGCAACAGAAAGAAACGGAGGTGAAGTAATGGCAGAAGAAGAGCAGCAGAAGCCCAAAAAAAGAGGTAGATCGAAAGACCTCGTTCCCAGGAAGAAAAGAGCAAATCTAGAAGGGACTGCAAAAGCCGCAAAAGCTCTAGAACAGTTGCCTCCTGGAGAAAATACAAAGTATGTTAATCATCTAATGAAAATAACTGCTTTAGGCCAGGGAACTAATAAGAAAGATGTAAACATGCTTGCAAATAAGTTTTCTGAATATCTCAAAATATGCAGTGAAGACGATGTTAAAATCGGAAACATGTCTGCATATTTAGCAATGGGAATCACTAGAGAAGAGGCTTATCAATGGGAGCATAGAATAAGCGGTACAGAAGAACATAAGAAGTTAATCCAGCTTGTAAAAGCAATCTGTGCTTCTTATCGTGAGGCCGCTATGAATGACGGCAAATTAAACGCAATAGTTGGTATCTTTTGGCAAAAATGCTATGATGGACTCAATGAAGAAACAGAAGTCCTCTCCCCCACTGCTTTAGCTTCAGCAGCAAGAGAAGACCTGGATGCAGAAACAATTAAAGAAAAGTATTCCGAATTGCCAGAGTAAAACAGAATAGCGCAGAAGCCGCAGAAAGCCACAGGAAAAATTATTTTCTTGTGGCTTTTGCTTTATCCGTTCAAAGCTGGTTCAAAGCTGGTTCAAGCTGTCTGAAGCTTTTTTGCCGCTTCACTTCCGTCAAATCTGATTTTGAAAAGCTTCTTTTCTGCTGCTGCAATTTGATTTTCAAGCGCGAGGATCTGTTTATAATACTTCTGCTGATTCTTTCCACCAATAACAGCCTGCTCCGCTTCATCTTCTGCAATATCAAGAAGGGCGTATAATCTTTGTAAGCGGTTTACAATCTGCTCCTCGTCTTTCTCTGCCTGGAGGACTTTGTAAGCAAGGTTTCTTTTCCGGTCTTCCGCTTTCTCTGCTTCTCTTGTGCGCGTTCCTGCGGCTCTCTCCGCTTTCTTTCCCGCTGCTGGTATCTCCGCATTACTAGAGCTATTATTTTTAATCCTGCGGCATTTCTGAACGCTGTTCATTCTCTTGATATGCTGCTTTGCTTTCTTCATCATAACACCCAGGATATAAAGAGCAATAATAACAAAAGCTGCTGTCATGGTTTTTAATCTCCCTTCTCTTTCTCCGCTTCAATCAGAAGCCTCAAGGCTTTCTTGATTTCTGTTCCTCGGTTCTTCCCTTCCAGATATTCTATAATATCTGAATCTGTGCTTTTTTGAAGCCTAACAGAAAATAACAAAGTGTTTTCTTTCATCCAGGCTTTGTGCGCTGCTGAATCTGCCATCTTAACAAGCTCCTTTACTTTTTCTTTGATTTTACCATAGCTTGTCAATGTTTCCCCGTCAAGCCGTTAGGACAGCTTTAGAACACTTTATAATGCTTCAGACAAGAAATTATATTCCTCTGGTATATTCCCGCTCTGCCAGTTCTTAAACACTCTGAAAGCTCTTTCTTTGTCTCTGGTGTAAAGCTCCTGCAAGAAGAACTTTCCTAGCTCCCGCTTTTCCTGGTCTTTATAAGGGTGTAAATATATAGCGTGTTCAAGCTGTGAATCATTGAGCATTTCAAGCATAAATTTGACCTCTTCCATGCTCTCCTGGATCTCCTCCGCTTCCGCTCTCTCTTTCTCTGCTTTCTGCTCTGCCAGCTTTTCAACCCAGGGAGCGACAGAGATTGAGACAATCTGACCGGAAGTTGTAAAGCGTTCAAGATATGCTGCAAATTTTCCATTAGCTCCTGCCGGGTCATAACTCCTGATTAGATTAATCAAGCCACCGTTATTGTCTCCGAGGTCATATCTGTCTGTATATTCTTTTTCTTCTCCGGTCTTTTCATCTGTATAGAATATAGTGTATTTTGTCTTGAAATAACCATCCTCGGAGGGCAGGTCATAATGGGCCAGGATTGTATCAGCAGCCATTACAGAAAGTTTCAATTCATCATCTTTAAAGCTATAGAATGCAGGATGCTCTGACCAGTGAATTAAAACAACAGGCTGTCCTTCAATGATTGGATATTGCTTTCTAATATCATCAATGTAAACCCTTCCTGCGCTCTGCTCTGCAATGATCCTGGCTCTCTTCTCTTCCGCTTCTGCTTCAGCTTTCGCTTTCGCTGCTTTCTCTTCCGCTTCTTTTATTACAGAAATATTATTAATTTCTGCTTCAGAAGGATTCCCAGGATTGTCAGGAAGCTCTGCTTTATACTCTGCAAGATGGGCTTTCCTGTTCTCTAATTCGCTTTCATAATATCTTCTACTTGATGCAGAACAGCTTGAAAGCTGCTTTTCATAAAATTTGATTCCTTTTTCGCATTCCTTAATCTTTGCTGTTATAGCTGCATATCTGATATATTTATAAAGCGGGTGTTCTGGTGTTATTGTCGCGCTGTCTGTATCAAAATAATCTGACTGACTATCAGTTTCGTTTTTAACGTTCATGAAATACTTTTCAGGAAGCTGTTTCCCGTATTCTTTAGCAGAAACATAAACTAAACCAGGCTCAACAGAATAATAAACTTTTACAAGCTTGCCTCCGTCAACTTTGAAGCCGTTGTAATAGAATTTGATCCCCGTTTCCGGTTCTTCTTCTGCTGGTATGCTGTCGGGCTTAATACGCGCTGCAATAGCTCTGTTTTTCTCCGCTCTCTCTTCTTCTTCTTTCCAAAAGCTTTCAGCATATCCTCTGCTTTTCTGTGCTTCTGCTCTCTTCTCTGCTTCTTCAGCTTTCTTTGTGAAGTATTCCCAGGCATAGAATGAAGGAATGTTTTCCCGCTTCTCAATTTTGCAGTTTACTTTGTCATGCTTTGCAGCTTCCTGGGCTTTCGCTCTGTTGCTTGAATAGTAATGCAGCGGCCAGGAATTTGTAGAATATGCGCTTTCTGCCAGCTTTCCCGCTTTTGTAACTTTGTGCAGCCAGAAGTTACCTGGTTTATATACTTCAGTTACCAGATACAGACCATTGTTATTTTTAACAGCAGATCCTGAGATTTCTACAAAGTCACCGGTTACGATTTCTTCCAGGCTGTTGTTCTCTTTCATATCTTTCTTTTCCTCCTTCTTTTCTTCTCTCTCCGGTTCTTTCTCCGGTTCTTCAATATGGGCAGGAAGTGCAAGCGCGTAAACATTCGATACAGACACAGGAAACAGAATCATTTTTTTCGCTTCATCTTCTGTTATATAGCCGCGCTTAAATTGACGATACGCAACGCCGCACAAATTCCTGGCCGAGGGTGCTGTCTCAATAACAGCTCTTGCAACGCTTGCAACGCGATTCAGGGCTTCTTCTTTCTCTCTCCGCTCTCTCTCCACTTCCTCCTCCGCTGCTTTCATGTTGCGGATCTCCCTGGCCACTTCAGAAGCTTTATATTCTCCGCTTTCAACCTTGCTGATATACTCCGCTGCTTTCTCTCTGTTGCTGTCGTTCCGGAGGCTCTCCGCTTCTTCTTTCAGAATTGCAGCGGCTTCCGCTCTCTGCTTTCGCTCTGCTCTTTCTTCTTCATTCTGATAAGCATTAATAACGATTTCCCTGGCTTCAGTTCCTTCTTTCGGTCTGATAGGAAGAATCATACCCTCTCCCTCTTCAGAGCTGAAATAAACCGGACAGCTCCACTTTTCAGGCTTATAAAAGACAGCTCCAGGAAGGGCCTGAACTGCATCAATTAAGAAATTAATATTCACAACAACGCAATTATCAAGCAGATAAGCCTCGCTATTAGGATCTCTTTTGATAACATTAGCAGCTTTCCAGGCTTTCAGCTCTGCCAGAGCGGGAACGTTAAGAACAACACCATTTTCCTGGGCATATTCCCGAGGCTGCTTCATACTCTTTTCAGTATTCATCATGATCTTGTCTTTATTCTCGGGAGCAACATGAGGAAGGCTTTCACGGTCTTCATTGAGAGACAAAAGCCTGTAACCGTCACAAAGATGATATTTTCCGTTTTGCTCAAATACTCCCGTGTAAATATCTCTTCCCTTGCCTGCTTTCATCAGGAAACGCTTCATTGCATTGAGCTGTCCTGCTTTCGTTGTCTTTTTGTCCAGGCCCTTCAGAGCTTCCAGGAGCTGTCCAGCAGCTACACCAAAAAACGGAAGATTAGCAGGAACGTTATAGGGATTTGAAATAATGCTTTCTGCAATATCTTCCTGGGCTGTTGCTTTCCCATATGCGCGGATCATATCGCAAACGCTGCTATACTGCTTATTTGCCTGGGCTGCTGTCATGGTATTTGTGTTTTTCATTGTTGTTATCTCCTTTTTTGTTTTTTGATGGTTTCATTATACATGAGTATTACTCACAAGTGATGAACAAATTGTTAATAATGAGTATGACTCATTCATATTTTTTCCGCTTCCCTTCTCTTCCGCTCTCTCTGCTCCGCTCTGCCATTCCATACTATTATAATAATAGCTCTGTCGCGCTCTCTGCTTCCCTTCTCCGGTTCTTTCCCGCTTTGCCTGGTATAATCTGCTGTTCTTCCCTTCTCTGCTGCTTCTGCTTCTGCTGTCTTGATCTGCTCTGCTCCTCTGCTATCTGCTCCAGGCTTCTCCCTTCTCTCTTCTGCTGCTCTCTTTCAATTTCTCCTCTTCTCTCTTCCGCTCTCATTCTCTCTCATTCTTCTCCGCTGCTCTTTCTTCTCTCTTTCTTCTGCTTTCTTCTGCTCTCCCTTCTTGATCTTGATAAAATAGCACTTTTTGCAATATGTTACGCTGTTAATTAATTACACATTGCAAAATGTGCTGCCCTCTCCGGTTCTTCTGCTTCTGCTTCTCCTGGCCAGGGCTTTCATTCCCTTCTTTTTGATGGGAGTATATGAAGAATCAATAAAATGAGGAGCCAACCGCCTCTCCTCCCCTATTTTTGACGCTTTTTGGTTCGCTTAATCTGTATTGAGCGAACTTAAGGCAAATGAAACGTTTCACGGCTGGCCTGGGCTGGTTTTTTGCGGCGTCCGGTGGGGGAGTGGCCCTTCCCCGCCCCGCGCCGGGTTACCTTCCCCAGCATCCGAAAAAGCAAAAAAGGGATAGCTAGAGATAGCGGGAGAAAGAAAGAGATAGATTGAGATAGTTTAAGATAAAGATTGAGATAGAGCTTAACAGTATTAAATAACGCAAGCACTCCCCTACTCACTTTGGATGGCTTATAAGTTTAAGCGAGAGAGATGACATAAGAAGGGCAAACACAAAAAGAACTTTTTATAGTGATTTCGGATAACTTCAAAAATGGCTAAAAAGTTCGGAAAATTGAGAATTTGGAAAAATGGGTAAAAAGTTACATTTTGTAATTGTTACATTTTTTGTTAGAGTATTATTTTGTAACATTTGATACAAACGTCTACAAGATCACAAAACGAACCTCGGGTGTCGACAGTTGTAACGTTTGTAACGTTTTCTTCGCACAGCAAAAAACGTTACACATAATTTGTTCACAATTTGGGAAAATGCCAAAAAAGTTCGGAAAAATGAAAAAACGGGATTTTCAGATGGGTGCGTTTTGTGACCGGAAATGGGGCAAGGTTGGATGGCCGGGAGCGGAGCGGAGAACCCTTGTGCTAGAAGAGAGAAAAGAAAAGCTGGCGCGACTCCGCAACGGTAACGGTAGACTGTCAAGTAAATTTGCTTTACACTTTTGTGATTTCTGATAGAATGGAAGTATGCGGAAGGGGGCATATAGAATGACAGTAAAAGAGCAAAAGAAGCTGATAGATAGACTGATTGAGCAAGGGCAACCGGAAATGCTGATTGATGCGCTTTCGTTGTGTAAGATATTGGAGCGCGACAGTATGACAACTGTATCGGGGACAAAAGCACAGAAGTATAAGGAAATCAAAATGTATGACCAGGGGAACTTTGATGCTGCTCATGCTGCTGCAAGGAAGATCAGAGCGAAAGCAAATCAGCTTGCAAAAGCTGGGTATGGTCAAGATATGCTTGATCTGTATTATGCTTGTCATTTGTTTGATGCTCCTCACTTCTTTGATAGTTTCTGTATCTATATAGAGAAAGACCGTGAAATGAAACGGCAGTTCTACTTGCCCAGGCGAAAGCAGTTGTTGGAGTGTGCGAATGCTCTTCAGGACTTTGAAGAAGGAAAAATTACTCTTCTTGGAATCAGTGAACCGCCAGGAGTTGGTAAGACCACGATTGCAGAGTTTTATCTAGCATGGACTGTTGGTAGGAATCCAGAGCTTGCATGTTTGATCGGTTCTCATTCAAATCCGTTTCTGGATGGCGTATATGCTGAAATGTTGCGTATTCTAGATTTGAACGGTGAATATCGGTGGGGAGATGTTTTCCCCGGCCTGAGAGTTATCAGCACAAACGCAAGAACGCGAATGATTGACGTTGGGATGACTAAGAAAGATTGCAAGCGTTTTGCTTCTTTGGAGTTTGGCAGTATCGGTTCTCAACTGGCGGGGCGTGTAAGAGCGCAGAATCTTCTTTACTGTGATGACCTTGTTGACGGCATTGAAACTGCTATGAGCAAAGATAGACTTGATAAGCTCTGGCAGCAGTATTACACAGATTTACGGCAAAGAAAGATTGGTGATCGGTGTAAAGAACTTCATATAGCTACAAGATGGAGCTTGCATGATGTTATCGGGCGGCTTGAAGCTGAATACGGTGACGATCCATTAGCGCGGTTTATTCGTTTCTCTGCTCTTGATGAGAATGACGAGAGTAATTTTGATTATCCATATGGCCTGGGTTACACTACGGAAGACCTTCATAAGCAGCGCGATATTATGGATGATGCGAGTTGGAGAGCGTTGTATTGTAATGAACCGATAGAGCGCGAAGGTCAGTTGTATGATCCTAGTGAACTGCGGAGATTCTTTGAGCTTCCAGAGCAAGAACCGGATGCGGTGTTTGCTATCTGTGATACGAAAGAGCAAGGCGGTGACTATGCTGTTATGCCTGTTCTTTATCAGTATGGAGAAGATTTCTATGTTGACTTCATTCTTTGCGATAATGGCAAGGTTGAAGTAATTGAAGAGCGGGTAGCCAGGATTTTGGTAGATAGAAAAGTGAAGATGTGCCGTATAGAATCTAACCGTGGTGGAACACTCTTCGCTCAAAACGTTCAAAAGCGTATCAAAGAACTTGGTGGTATTACGAATATCACGACAAAGTGGACTCAAACAAATAAAGAAACCAGAATTGAGATCAATTCCGGTTGGGTAAAAGCACATTGTCTTTTCAAAGATGAGAGTGAATATAAGGAAGACAAAGAGTATAGAACTGCTATGAATTTCTTGTGTTCATACTCTATTGCTGGAAAGAACAAACATGATGACGTTCCAGACGTTTTCTCTATGGTTGTGGACTATGTTACTACGTTCGGTGGCAATAGAGCGGAAGTTATCAAACGTATGTTCTAATTGTAACCTATATAGTATCAAAAGAGGTGTCAAGTGATTTTACTTGACACCTTTATTATAAATGATAAAATTTTTATTGGGATATAGCGTGCATGGCTTTTTCATTCCATTACCTCCTTTCTATGATATAAACTGCGGCGGGTCAGTTAGTTAAAGCGTTGGGCTGAGAACGCGATAACTTTTTAACCGCCCCTTATTATATACGCATTGAGGTGACTGGCCTTGGCAGATACAGAGAACACTAGCGTTCAGGAAGAAGAAAAAGTAAATAAAGAATATACGTTTGCTGATTTTTTCCTGGGTCGGCGCGATATTTTCTCTGCTGTTGACGAACTTACTTCTGAGAATGTTGTTAAGGAAGTTAATGCAGCTCTGGCCTATCATCTTCAGAATATCACGGAGGAAGAATATCTTTATTGGTATCGGCGCGGTTACCAGCCTATTCTTAACCGCCACAAAGAACGGAATGAATTTGTTCTTAACAAGGTTGTCGAAAACCATGCTGAAGAGATTGTAACGTTTAAGAACGGTTATTTTCTCCAAGAACCAGCTTTTTATGTGAGTAGAAACTTTAAAGCAAAGAACAAGGTAGATACTTTGAATGAGTATCTATACCGGAGCGGAAAACAGACTGCTGATAATGAGCTTGCGGACTGGTTTCATACCGTTGGTAAAGCAGCTCTTTATGTTGAGCCTACTGAAGATAAAGATATTCCGCTTGTTTGCTATGTGCTAGATCCGCGAAGTGCTTTTGTGGTGTATTCTCTGCGGCCAGGAAAGAAACCGTTGTTTGGTGTGAACATGGTTATCAATGCGGAGAATGTTTCTATTGATGTGTTCACCAATAAAAACATTTTCCGTCTGCGCGGCAGAGCTACGCCACAGAAGACAACTAATATTCCAAACTATTCCACAATGGCACTTTCTCTTGAAGGTATGGAGCGTAATTATCTCAATCATATTCCTATTATTGAGTACAGATACAATTCTGTTAATATGGGAAGCTTTGAGAGTGTTACCAGTCTCCTGGACGCTGTTAATAATGTCCAGTCAAACCGGATTGACGGAGTGGAACAGTTCATTCAGAGCATTATTATTGCGGTCAACTGCCAGTTTGAAGAAGGTACAACTGCCGCTCAAATTCGCGAAGCTGGAATGATCGCGCTTAAGTCTATTGGAGAGAATAAAGCTGATTTCAAGATTCTTTCTGAAGAGCTTGACCAGCAGCAGACTCAAACTCTGGTAGACAATTTGTATGACCAGATTTTGCGTATTTGTTGTATGCCGACAACCACAAAGGGTGGACGTTCAACAAGTGATACCGGAACAGCGGTTCTTTTCCGTGATGGATGGGAACAGGCCGCAAGCTCTGCAAGAAACACTGAAGATTTGTTTAGGCAGAGCAACCGATATTTTGATGAAATCCTGGTAGATGTTCTGAAGCGGCGAGGAATACTTGATATTTCTCTTATTGATTTTGAGCTTAACTTTGTGCGGAATGAGACAGCAAATGTACAGAGCAAAGCGCAAGCTCTTAACACTCTGCTTGCTTCCGGTCTGCATCCTGAGATTGCTCTTGCTAAGTCTGGTATTTCCAATGATCCGGTGTCGGATATGAAAATGTCCGAAAAGTATCTCAAGCTTGTTTGGGGAGATCCAGATAAGCCAAAAAAAGAGAAAGCTAATAATCCAGACGATAAGAATAATCCAGATGATGCTGATGCTGATGCTTCAGACAATTCAGACAATTCTAATAACGATGATGAAAAGGATGACAATAAAGGCCAGGTGAATGATGATGGAAAACCTGATGCCGTTTGATGAGCTAAACAAGCTCAAAGAAGGTCTTTCTATTCATTTTGAAGATGGCAAGATTCGTTCTGTTCAAGATTGTGAAGATATAATTGATGAGCTGTTAGATTTGTTCTTGCTTGCTGCTGCTGATGGTATCACCGATGCAGAGACAATGCTTTATACTGGCGTTGACTTCACTATTACGGAGGTTATGGAAATCATTGACCGTGATATTGATGGTATGAACTGGCGTGAGCGTGTACGGCAGCACTTCAACAACGGTGATCCGCAGAGTGATATTGAACGTCTGGCAGATACGGAAACGCATAGAGATTATAACGAAGCTGCTTTCAATGCCGCTATCAAGTCTGGTGCAACCATGAAACAATGGCACTGCATGATGCTTCCCACTTCCAGAGATACGCATATCTATCTTGATAATGTGGAAGTTCCTATAGACGCACTGTTCAACACGTTTAACGGTCACTATGCAATGTTCCCAGGCCAGTTTGGTTTACCGGAAGAAGATATAAACTGTTTGTGCTGGCTTACTTTCAGATAAGCTTTACATAAACGTCAGTGAAGACGTAAAAACGCAGAAGTCATGAAAAGACTATAAAACGGAAAGAAATGCTGAGTGAACAGCTTTGTTAAACGCAGGAGGACTTGAGATGGCGAAGATTGATTTGTCCAAGATTGAAGGTTATGAGGCCATGTCTGCTGAAGACAAGCTCAAAGCTCTTGAGAGTTATGAGTTTGAAGCCCCAGCTAATACGCAAAATGAAGAGCGTTTGAAATCAGCTCTTTCAAAAGCAAATAGCGAAGCTGCTGAATATAAGCGACAGCTCAGGGAAAAGCAGACGGAAGAAGAAAAGAAAGCTGCTGAGAGAGCAGAGCAGGAAAAGAAAGATAGGGAAGAACTTGAAGCTTTGCGGCGTGAAAACAAAGTGAATAAGTTCAAGGCAAATTATATTGCCGCTGGTTACTCTGCCGAGCTTGCTGAAGAATCAGCAAAAGCACAGGTTGACGGTGATACAGATACCGTCATGAAGAATCAGCTTGCTTTTATTGAAGCAACTAAGAAAGACCTCGAAACCCAGGCTTTGGGGAATCAACCTGGATTGTCAAAAGGTTCTGCACCTAAAAATGCCCCGAAAACGTCTGAAGACAAAATTGTTGAACTGGCAATGAAATATGCCGGGTTATAAATAAAAAATGATAAAGAAAAGGAGAAATTACAATGTCTAATACTATTGCTCTTGCTAAAAAATTCCTCCCGATTCTGGACGGAATTTATAAGCGTGAATCTCTCACCGCGATTCTGGAAGGTGCAAACCAGAACGTAAAATTCAACGGTGGCAACAAAGTTTCCATCTTCAAGACCGATATGGACGGTTTTGCAGACTATTCTCGCGCCACTGGCTTTGTCACTGGCAGTGTGAATGCTGGATGGGATGAATACACTCTTAGCAAAGACCGTGGCATTTCTCTGACGGTTGACGCTATGGACGATGAGGAAACCCTGGGCATGGCCTTTGGCACTCTGGCAAGTGAGTTTGTCCGTACCAAGGAAGTTCCTGAAATTGACGCTTACCGTTTTGCTGTTATGGCAAGCGCGACTGGCGTGGGTGGTACTTCTGCGGATATTACCGTTGGTACTACGGATTGCCCCACCCTGGTTGACCAGGCCGAGGAGCAGATGGGTGATGACGAAGTTCCAGAAGAGGGCCGCATTCTGTTCTCTTCTGAAAAGTTCTATGCTGGTATCAAGAGCAAGATCACCCGTGTTCTTGCAAATGAGAACGGTGTGAACCATGAAATCGAAGTGTTCAACAATATGCCCGTTATTCGTGTTCCGAAGGGCCGTTTCAATACTGCGGTTACGCTTTATGACGGTACTTCCAACTTCGGCTTTGCTCCTACCGCTGGCGGCTTTGCAATCAACTTCATGATTGTTCATCCCTCCGCTGTTATGCCTATTGTGAAGCATGAAGTTCCCCGTATCTGGATGCCGAGCCAGAACATTAACGCTGATGCGTATAAGTTCGACCTCCGTGTGTACCATGATATGTTTGTTCTCAAGAACAAGGTGAAGGGTATCTACGTTCACAAGGCTTCTACCGCGAATACTTAATCGGTATGGACGTACCGAGTCGCAAAATTAATGGTGGGGTGGTAATCGGCTTAACTGCTGATACCACTCCCCCACTTGAACAGGATAAGAAACCGGAGCAAGTGGAAACCACTAAAAAACGTGGTAGGCCAAAGAAAGACAGCAACTAATAAGTGAGGCGGGAAAGATGAACGTACTTGACAGATTGATGCGGAGAACGGAAGAGAAGAACGTAGATTTGCTTACCGATCTGCTGGAAACTGCAAAATACGCGATTCTTGCCCGTCTTTATCCGTTTCATAACTATCCAACTAATAGTGACGGAGAAGTTGTTCTTGATGCGCGTTATCTTGATTTGCAGTTGCGTATAGCTCTTGACTTGTATAACAAGATGGGGGCTGAAGGTGAAGTAATGCACACAGAGAACGGTATCACAAGAACGTATCAGTCTTCCTGGATTTCTGAGCAACTTCTTTCTGAAGTAACTCCATTTATAAAGCTTGGTGGTACTTAATGCGCGGATTAAAAAGAAACATGCAGCCATTTTATTATGCGTTGTATCAATCTTTGCAAGATGCGGTAGATTCTGACGGGCTTAAAACTGGTGAGAAGGTCAAAACCTATAATAATCCAGTTCGTATGAAAGCAAACATTTCCCCGGCCAGGGGAGATGCGAGTGTTGAAGTTTTTGGTAAAGAACTGAATTACACAAAGGTTATCAGCACTTGTAATATGAACTGCCCTATTACAGAAGAATCTATTCTTTGGATAGGTAAGAATCCGAATGAAGAACCGCACAACTATGTTGTTGTAAAGATCGCAAAGAGTTTGAATAGCATTCTATATGCTGTTAAGGAAGTAGATGTTCTGTAATGGCTAATCATAGAATTGTTATTGATCCTTTAAATCCGAGAAGCATTGCAAGAGCGCAAGCGGAATATGCCCGTCTTTTAGAATGGTATGATTCTCAAGTGGACGTTTTTTTAGAAGAGCTTGCACAGATCGGAAGACAAGCAGCAGAAGATTCTTACGGTACTGGCGGTGCTGTTGCGGTTACTGTTGAACACAATGGAAATACTGCCATAGTTCGCGCTAACGGTGATGCAGTTGTGTTTCTTGAGTTTGGTGCTGGTGATACGGTCAATACCGGAAACATGTATGCAAACTCAATGCCGTTTGAAGTTGAAAGCGGCTCTTATTCCAGAGCTAAAGGCATGGACGCTAATGGTAATTATATAGGCCAGTATGCGCGCCAGGGCTATTGGGAATTTGCTGGAATCAGATACATTGCTATTCAGCCAAGAAACGGCATGGAAAACGCTTATAACGCGATTATGGATGCAGTGAGAGAAACAGCAAGGAGAGTGTTCAGGGCATGAAATATACAAGAAAAGGTGTTTACACCTATGTGTATAACAAAGTTGCTGAAGCTTTTCCAGATGCTTATATCTCTGGTAAGTATGAACCTGTCCCAGCTTCTTTCCCTTCTGTATTCATTCATGAAATAAGCAGTGCGACTGCTTCAGAGAATGTTTCGTTAAGCGGCGTTCAAGATGTTAGAAGAAGCACTTTTGAAGTGCAGATCCGTTCTAACAATCAGAATGATTCTCTCAGCAAGGCTTATGAGATTCTTGATGTTGTTTTTGATGCTTTCAAAGCGTTGTATTACATCAAATCAAGTCAGATAGTTTTTGATGATGGAGACAGCACTTTCAGAATCGTAACGCAGTATAGACGAGTAATTGGGAGTGCAGAAGAAATGCCAGAGGAGTAATGATATGAAATGTCCTTATTGCGGTAAAACTATTCCCCATACCAAAGCAATCTGCCCTTATTGCTTTGCAGAGATCCCAAAGGGCAAAAATACTACTGAAAAGGAGAAAAAATAATGCCTGGTGAAATCTCAACGGCTGGTATCTCTATCAGCTATGCTCCTGAAGTCACTGCCGGGGTTAGGCCTACTACGGCAAGTACTTATAAAGAAAAAGCGTCCGGTGCAACTTTGAATATTGCGGATTATGTCACTGGTATTTCCGGTCTTGCTGCTGAATATGAGCAGTATGACGTTACTCCGCTTTCCGAGACTTATCGTCACCGTTTCGTTAAGGGCCTTATGGGGAACGATGGTAACGTGTCTCTTGATGTTAACGTCAATCCCACTTCCAGGTCTGACTGGAATGCCATTGTGACCGAGTATGCCGCGCTGACTGGCGGCAAGGGTATGTGGTTTGCAATTACCTTGCCTGGTGATACGCAGAGTATGTACTTCAGGGGAGAACCTTGTGAGATGGGCTTCCCGGATGTTGAATCAGCTCAAGCTGTCCAGGGAGCTGTCCAGATCATTGAAAACCAGTATGCTGGTTGGGCAGCTAAACCGTCTACTTAAGCACTAATTGTATAGGGGAGGTATTGTTTTCCTCCCCTTTTACTTTAGAAACAAGAAAGGAAAAATGAAATGAAGCCTAGTGAAAAAAGCCGCATTGAATTTGATTATGAAGGGAAGCACTACAAGCTTGAATATACTGCTAACTCTCTGAAGAAGCTTGAGCGCATGGGAGTGAAGTTCGCAAAGCTTGACGATGCTGTTTTTACTTCTCAGGAAGTAATTTTCTATGGAGCTTTCCTGGCCAATCATCCCAACGTTACCAAGAAGGTTACTGACAAGATTTTCAAAGCTCTTAAGAAGAGCAGCGAAGATGAGGAACCGGAATATGATGAAGACGGTAACGAGATTGACAAGCTTGCAGAAGCCCTCGGCAAGATGCTTGAAGAAGCAATTAACGAGCTGACTGACCGTGGGGGAAACGTGTCCTGGAAGATGACTTAATTTCGGAAAGTTATCTTCCGTTTGAAGAACAAAGCAATCCGAAAGAAGTTGTAGAAAGTGATACTCCGTTTGGAGATATGCTTGATAAGATATGTCCTTATTACATGATGTATGGAATGTCTTATGATGAGTTCTGGAACGGAGATTACACAAAGCTTAAATACTATGCTGAAAAACATCAGCTTGAAATAGAGAAGCGCAATGAAGAAATGTGGATGCAAGGTTTTTACTTCTATGAAGGTTTAGACGTAGCTTTGCATAACCATTTGAGCGTTAAGCGGACGCAAAAGAGAAACTATCCTGATAAGCCGCATAGAATAACTCCGTTGACAGAGCTTGAGAAAGAGCAAGAGAAGAAGAAAACTCTTGAAACGTTCACAGCACAGCTCATGTCATTGAGCGGCAGATTAGAAAAGCGCGAGAAAGCAAGACAAGGGAGTGAGTCTAAGGATGCCACAAGTAATCTCAAATCTTGAAATTCATATTGCCAGGACTGGTGAAACTGGTGGCAGAGGGCTTAACGTTTTCACACGTTCTTTGCGTAGACTTCGCGAAGCTTCAGAGGGTGCAACTGGTAAACTTGGGAAGCTTCTTGGAGCGTTAAAGCGTGTTGCTTTTTACCGTGTAATTCGTGCTGTTATTAAAAGCATTACTGATGAATTTCAGGAAGGTCTTAAGAACGCTTACGCTTATAGTGAACTGATTGGAAGTTGCATTTCTCAGTCTCTTGACCGTATTGCTTCAGCGCATTTGAAAATGAGAAATCAGCTTGGAGCAGCTTTCGGTGAACTAATTTCTACTGTTGAACCGATTATCATTGCTATCATTAATTTGGTAACAAAAGCTGCTGACGCTGTTTCACAATTTTTTGCGGTTCTTGGTGGACGGTCTACTTATCACAAAGCACTTGATTCAAGCAAGAAGTGGGCTGAAGAAACAAACAAGGGAGCAAAAGCCGCTAAAGAGTGGAAAAATCAGCTTCTTGGCTTTGATGTTATTAACCGTCTGGAAGATACCAGAGGCAGTGATACTGGAAACAATGATGATAACAATATCGGAAATTGGGAGCTTGCTCCGGTTACAATGGAGTTCCCTTGGCTTGATAAGATCAAAGAACTGATTGCTTCTATTGATTTTGAACCGTTAAAGAAAGCAATTAAAGAGCTTGGTGATGCTTTCAAGCGTCTTGGAAACACAATCGGTAAAGCTATTTCCTGGGCTTGGGATAATGTGCTTGCCCCGTTCGTTAAGTGGTTTATTGAAAAAGCACTTCCAGCTTTTCTTGATTTAGCGGCTGCAATCGTTGACTTTGCGAATGTTGTTCTTGAGCGTTTAGGCCCGGTGTTCCAGGAAGTATGGAATAATGTTCTTAAACCGTTCTTCTCTTGGCTTGGAAACGAATTTGTTTTCATCTTTCAGCGGTTAGCAGAGATTGTCAGAGAGTTTTCTAGGGTGATTAGTGGAGAGATTGATTTCAAAACATTTTGGGATAATCTCAGCACTTCTGAAAAGATTCTTCTGGCTATTATTGGAGTGATTGCCACTGTTGCTGCTGCTGCATTTCTGGTATCTCATCCGTTCTTGACTTTGGCTGCTGTTGTAGCACTTGTCGCTAATTATCTTGTCCAGCATTGGGACACTATCAAAGCAAAATGGGACGAGGTTGTTGGCAAGATTAAAGGCAAGATTGATGAATGGAAAGCAGCCTGGGATGCTTTTGCAGACCGGAACATGGAAAAGAGCGAAGAGCTTAGAGCAACGCTGTGGGAAAAGATTGAAGCAATTAAAGAGTTCTTTGAAGGTCTGAAAGAAAAATGGAATTACGTTAAAGAAACGATTGCTTTGAAGATAGACGAGCTTCGCCAAAAGTGGGAAGATTTCAAAACCGCTATCAATGAGAAAATTGAAAGAATAAAAGAGTTCTTCCAAAATCTTAAAGATAAGTGGGATGAAATTGTTGAAAGTATCAGAGGCAAAATTGAAGAAGCAAAAGACTATCTGCAAGGGCTTCAAGATAAAGTCAGTAATGTAAAAGATGCTGTTGTTGGTTTCTTTGAAGGTATGTGGAGTGGAATCACAGGAGCTATTAACAGTATCATCGGTGGGATTCAGAGCATTATTTCATGGTGTCAAAGTGCTATTAACTGGCTGAAGAATCTTATCAGTTGGAGAAATAGTGCTGGCAGTGGTTCAGGTTCTAGCGGGTCTGGTAGCTCTGGATATTCTAGCTCTGGTTCTTTTGGCGGCACTACTGTTAATAGCAGAGGCTTTAGTGGGACTTCTGGAAAGTTCGCTGAGGGTGGTTTTCCGGAAGAAGGTCAACTGTTTCTTGCCCGTGAAGCTGGCCCTGAATTGGTTGGTACAATTGGTGGGCAGACGGCAGTTGCAAACAATCCTGACATTGTAGCAGCTATTGAAGGTGGTGTATATCGCGCTATGGTATCTTCAATGAGTAGCACAAGCGAAAACGAGAGCAAGGTAGCAATTTTTAACATGAACGGTCGCGAGTTCATGAGAGCAATTTGGAATGATCGTAATGCTGTAATTGCAGAGCATGGAATGTCTCTGATAAATGATTAAGTTGTGGAGGGCAAAATGGAATATATACATTTAGGGCAAATGTCCAACCCAACATTATCATTTACCGGAGACGAGATCATGAGTGTTAATGCTACTGTTGGAGTATCTATGATTGCAAAAGAATTTACTGCTGATTCTTTTGAGGCTCAAATCATATACGATGACAGTAGCAAGACGCTTAGAAACATGGCATATGCAACGTCTATTTCTTATGTAAAAGATGATAGTGTAATTGCAAGGTATTATTTAACAAGCGTTAAGAGAACTGGTAAGCAAAGATACACTATTTATGGTACAAGTTTTGTTGGAATACTTGATAATGCAAGATACTATGGTGGAATGTTTTATGGGACTGCGTTTAAAGATATTGTAAAAAACATTATTTGTGCTAATGGGTATGAGAAGTATGAAGCCTATAATTGTTTTACTACCGTTCCGACTGCTGACCAATCAACGGTAAAAGGGGTACTTCTTTCTGAAGACGGATATGGTGACGCTACACTTTCTTGCACGATAGATGCACAGATTACCATTGTTGGTGCGCTTCCAAGTACATCAAAAATGATTATCGGAAACCTCGGATATTATAGTAGTGCGCAGACAATTATTGCATACGGTATTAGCATTAGTGACAAATGGATAAATTCTTTTTACAACCAGTCATCTTCTAGCTCAAGTTATGAAAGAGATCCATTTCGGGTCGGAGATGTTATTACATTTCACTATGACCCATATAATCCACCGTTTACTATAACAGTTCAGCATAGTGATGGGACAACTACAACAAGAAACGTTATGCCTTCAATATCAATAAGTACCGAAAGAGCTATGCTCTATATTGGTGGCGGCGGCTATAGTGGAATTGGTGGCGAAACATATACTGGCGTTGAAAATGTCCAATTCAATTATTATCGTGTCACCGGACATGACGGAACTCTATATATTGATGTTGTTCCATTAAGAGATGTTGAAACCGGGGAAATATATTTAAAAAATGCTGTTACTGGTTATACTGCACCAATTTATTGTGCAGAAGTATCATCAGATGATTTCTCCCCGATCGGTGTTCCAGGTGATGAAGAAGTTGTATCTACTGATCTTGTGCAATTAGAAATCTTTAATAATCTTGAGTTTACGGATGAAGTATTAGCATTGCGCATTTATGGCTGGTTGCCAATATCTTCAAAGCGGGAAGCATTATATCAAGTGCTTTTTGCAAGTTGTGTTAATGTTATTCGCGATTCAAGCGGGAAAAGCTTGTTTACAATATTGTCTAATGATATTAATGGCAATATAAGCGAAAATATTACATATAATGATGGAACTTGTACTGAATCGAGTGACGTTAATCTTATCGAGCTTACTGAACATACTTATGGTGCGTGGGAAGCAGCAAAAAAAATATTTGATAACTCAGATGAAACAGTTATTGATGAGAAGTATATTGCAGAATTTAATAATTCACCGATATATGGAGAGGTAACTTCGGAATCCGGGTTAACGGTTTTAACATATAATTGTAATTGTGCGCTTGTTAGCGGAAAAGGAGTTATAAACGGGAGTCCTTATATTCATTCAAAAAAAATATTGAAAACTCGTTTGGGAAATACAACCAACGGAAAAACAGTATCGGTAACAAATGCAACCCTTGTAACATATCTAACGTCAGAAAACGTGTTGAATAGGCTAAAAGAATATTATAAGGGTAATTATTCTTCAGAAGTTGGAGTAGTTTTATCAGAGAAAACAGATCTGCAATGCGGAAAAAAGTATGAATTTTCCAATTTTTATGGAGAATCAGATACTGGATTTCTGCAAAAAATGTCAATTATTGCGTCAAAAATAATTAAAGCTACTTGTGAATTTTTGAGCGGATATACAGTACCGCAGTTTACGCAAAGTTACAATAATTATGTGCTGTTAACCGGAAATGGTTCATGGCCCGTTCCAGCAAGCGTTAGAAATAGCAAAAATCCAAGAGTTTATGTTGTTCTTGTTGGTGGCGGCAATGGTGGAGATAGCGGGTATGCTGGTGAATCAGGCGATCCAATGGAAGGAGAATGGAGAAGTTCTGTTATTGCGAAAGGTGGAAACTATGGCAATTCTGGCAATCCTGGAAAAGTGCTTGAATTTGAAATAAAAAATCCACCTACATATTTAACATATAGGTGCGGAACTGGCGGTGCTGGTGGAGCGTTTTGCTTTTCGCATGAAGAAAATAATGCTGGTGCATCTGGAACAGAAACAACTCTTACTTCAAGTGGAACTGTATATAGCACTTCTAATGGCTCAGTGCTTGAAAAAGGAATCTTCAATAGTTTGAGCGGAAAACAGTATGCGTATAAACAGAACATTTGGAGTGATATAAGCGGAAAAGGTGGAAACGGTGGAGGATTTATAATAGACGAAGAAGATCCAGATAATGTTACTTTTGTACCTGCAGAAACAGCGTATAACGTCTTAAATGGAATCACATATACTGCAGGAAATCAAGGAGCTTCGCTTTATGAAAATGGAGTTCTTGTCGGTATAGGTAGTGGTGGTGGCGGCGGTGGTATCGGTAAATACAACGTAAGAAGAGATGGTGGCCCCGCCCATATGGAAGATAACATTTATTATGACGGTGGATATGGTGGAGAAGGCGCGCCAACTGCGTTTGGAAATCAATATGATGAACCATACTTATATGTTCCTCCATCTGTTACATATGGATGTGGTGGAATTGGTGGAGTAGGTGGCGGTGGCGCTGGTGCAAATGGAACAGTAAGAAAAACACCGAAGTATGTGCATTCAGGTCGAAGAGGTGGAACTGGTGGCCCGGGTGGTGCTGGCGGTGATGGTTGCATCATTATCTACTATTAAGGCGGTGACGGTAAATGTTTATTGACACTGGTATTTCAATAGATGGCACTGATATTACAGATTATATCAAGTTTAACGGTGTCAAATGGTCAAGAAATGATGTTGATGGGCCTAACACTGGCAGAACTTTATCAGGGCTTATGATTCGTGATAGAGTAGCAACAAAGATTCGACTTGATATTACTTGTAAACCGCTCACTACTTCTCAGCTTAGAACTCTGCTGAATCTTATTCTTCCGGTTTTTGTATCTGTTTCTTATGATGATCCTATGTATGGGCCAGTCACAAAAACAATGTATGCGAATAACAATCCAGCAGAGTTTTTGATTAAGAAAGTGAACAATACTGGAACTGAATATTGGCATAATATCACATTCCCGCTTGTAGAAAGATAAAGTGAAAAGAGGTAGTGAACACATGATTCTCAATAAGATACCAGCTTCTTTTGGCAAAGATCGAAGCATTACACTTGAACCTATCAATTATCAGTATGATGCAAAGCAGTTTCTTGTAATCTCTGGTCTTGATCTTCCAGAATACTATGAAGTTGACTTCTGCAATGAAGACGATGAGCAAACTATCACAATGTCTGGTGATTCTTCTGGCGTTGAAATTCCAGATGATTTCTTGATTGATGGCAGGAACATCAAAGCTTATCTTGTCTTTACTGGTGAAGATGAAGAAGCGGTAGAAACCAGATATGAAATCACTATCCCGGTTAAATGCCGCCCTACACGCACAGATATTGATCCTACACCAGCGGAACAGCAGCAGATAGATAATCTTATTACACAGATGAACAATGCCGTAGAACGCTCAGAAACGGCTGCTAGCGAATCCGAAACATCTGCTGATGAATCACATAGTCATGCTCAAGATTCTGAAGCCTGGGCTATTGGAAAGCGCGATGAAGTAGATGTTGAAGATACAGATGAAACATATCAGAACAATAGTAAGTATTGGGCTGAATATGCAGAGCAAATTGGGCAAGAAAAAGCCACTCTTGCTGAAAGCTGGGCTGTTGGTGGTACTGGAACGAGGCAAGATGAAGATAATGATAATGCAAAGCATTATGCAGAGCTTGCCGCGCAAGGTGCTGAAGAAAGTGGTTATGCCTGGTTTGACATTCATGACAACGATGGTCACATGTATGTTTACATCTCAGATAACCTGAGTGAAGATGTAAGTTTTGCAATCAACGAATTAACCGGACACTTGGAGGTGACTTATAGTTGAGCAAAGTAATTGACGCTGGTATTTCTACTGCTTATGGTGCTGCTGTTCGTGGTGGTTATACTGGCACATATGAAAAGTTCTGCGAGGACTTGGTGAAGCTTGCAGATGTACTGTCAGAGTTCCTTGGATTTTCTGTTACTGTCGAAACGCTGGCAGAGGGAGAACCTGCAACGGCAAGCTATGACGGTGGCATTCTCTCTCTCGGCATTCCGCGCGGCAACACCGGCAACGGTATTCAGAGCATTGTTCTGAATGCGGACTATACCATGACGGTGACATACACCAACGGCAACACATGGACAAGCGGAAGTATCAGAGGTCAGGTTGGTGCGACTCCGCATTTGACTATTGGGACGGTTGAAACTCTGCCTCCTTCTCAGAGCGCATCGGCAACGATCACCGGAACGGACGAAAATCCGGTGCTGAATCTTAGCATTCCAAAGGGTGACACAGGCGAAGTTTCACAGTCTGAATTTGATGCTTTGTCTGATGATGTGAATGATTTAACTCGCCAATTAAATGACGAAACCACCGGCCTTGACACCAAAGCTCCGGTGATTGTTAACACCGCCTCCGGAGCAATTGCAACGTTTGATGATGGAGCGGACTCGATGCCCGTGCGGAAGCTGGTGGCACAGATCGAGCCTGCGCAGAATTTACATGGGTATGATCATCCGTGGCCTGCGGGGGGCGGTGCAAACAAATGGGACGAAGAATGGGAGCTTGGATCGATCAATAGCAATGGCGAATTTTATGCCGACTCATCGAGGATTCGGTCAAAGAACTATACTGCTATTACCGCAGAGACAAGCTACTATTTCAAAAGTTCAGCTGGTGGAGCATTATTTTACTATGACTCTAACAAGGAGTTCATATCAAGCGTAACCCTTGGAAGCGGAACAGTAATCACTACGCCTTCGAATGCAGCGTTTTTTGCGTTTTATTTAGCATCGAGCTATGGCACATCCTACAAAAATGACACCGCCATTAACTACCCGGCAACAGTAACCACCTACTCCCCCTACTCTAACGAATGCCCGATCAGCGGGTGGACGGGGTGCAATATTGTCGGGACAGGGAAAAATATGCTAAACCCTCAAACATTTGCGGGAAATGGTCGTTTTTCTTATGACCCGGAAACCGGAGTGTTTTCTGGCAGTAATTATCCGACAAGACGAGTGAAATTAGGAACCTTCAAAGAATCAACGCAGTATACTATATCTTTCAAATATAAAGGGGATACTACCTCAAAAAGTTTCTTTTCTATTCGATACACCGATGGCACTAATTCGCAAGAGAAAAGTTTCGGATCTACATCGTATATACCAGTTGTTTTTGTTACCGATGCCGGAAAAACCATCGATTCACTGAATATCAGTTATGAAAAAGCTATTGATATTAATATTGCAGACTTTCAAATCGAGGAAGGGGTAACTGCATCGGCTTACGAACCTTTTGGTGTTACTCTTCCCATCACCTTCACCGACCCCGACTCCGGCGATCCCATGACGGTCTACGGCGGCACGGTCGCGCTCAATGCGGATGGGTCAGCGGATGTCAGATCAAATTGGGTAAAAGCCAAAATAAATACGTTTTCTTGGACAAAATCTGATACAGATTTCTATACTCAAAGATTAGGCAACGTCCTCGATACGATGTTTACTAATCCCATTATATGCAGTTGCTACCCGACTGATTCGTCACAAAGTGCAGAAACACCTCGTCTTCGCGGATTTGCGTATAAAAGATTATATATCAGTGATACAAGATATGACACTGTTTCTGATTTTCTTGCGGCGGTCGGTAATGAGGAAGTGTGCTATCAAATCACTACTGAAGCGCCCTACCACATCGATTCCGTCGGTCAGCTCAAGACCTTCCTCGGCACGAACAACGTCTGGATTGACACCGGAGCAATCACTGAGTGTGACTACCCGGCAGATACCAAGCTCTACATTGACGGCATCACCGCACCGGATGAGGACATGATTGCTAACGATGTAATCGCATCGGGTAAGTATTTTGTAGTCAACAATCAGCTTTACCTGTCCACGGCGGCTATTGCCAAGGGAGCGCAGATTATCCCCGGCACGAACTGCACAGCAACCAACCTTGCAGAAGCACTCAACGCAATCAATGCTTAATAAAAAGGAGAATGAATAATGAAGTACGCAATTATCAAAGTCGTTAATGGAAGCTATACCATCGAGGCCGAAGGTTATACGAGCATCGAAGCGGCGAAGGTAAAATACCATGATGTCTGCAAGACGCTCTGGAATGCTCCCGATGTAACCACTGCCTATGTCATGATCGCTGACGAACAGCTTGACGCTGCGGAGGGGTACAAAGAGTACATCCACCATGAGGCACAGCCCGAACCGACTCCCGAAGAGGTCATTGAACCGGAAACCTGACGTCACTTAAAGGGCCTAATTAGGTGATTCAGGAACCCAATTATTGACCGGGAACACCGAGCATGGTAAAATGAAGAAGGGGCGAGACTTAATAGCCTCGCTCCTCCAACCACGGGATGATGGCCTTTGATAATGCCCACGCTTTGGAACGCTCTTCGTCCTGACAGTATTTGTCTAACCGGGCATAAACGTCAGGCGGCAGAGTGCATGAGAACTTGACAAACTTCTCTCCGGCTTCCTTTGCCGATCCAAAACGGGGACGGCCTCGCTGGGATTCTTTCTCAGCCATAGGGCATCACCTCAAGGTAATTCTATCATGGGTGTCAAGGAGGATGCTATGAG
>Ga0326511_10000335_pt1 | contig 40580 bp, 42 predicted proteins | sample 0_2496_0518_D_FD_203701 | JGI IMG/M metagenome (GOLD analysis project Ga0326511, IMG submission 203701) | Bovine rumen microbial communities from UC Davis, California, United States - 0_2496_0518 | ecosystem: Host-associated > Mammals > Digestive system > Stomach > Rumen | place: USA... | reverse complement strand
TGGCTGACAACGCATTCAACAACGAGGAATACGAACAATCATTCAAGTTATTCAATCGCACCGTCATTAGACCTATCCAAACCAAGATAACATCAACACTTGCTAAGTTGTTTAATAGTACGGATGTAATGGTAATTGAACCATTCTCTTTGGTAGAAAATGTGGAAGACAATGTGCAATAATAATAAACCCCTGGAACTCTCCAGGGGTTTATTCTGCATATTTCCATATATAGTCGCCTGCAGTATGATATTGGCATAGATACCCTTCTTTCATATAGGTCTTTTGGTTGCAAACCCGATAGATTAAATCTGCTGATATGCCTGTTTCTCTTTGGGCTTGTTGGGCTGACGGATAGAAGTGTAGAATTTCGTTGTTCTTGGAGAGTTTGATTACCCACTTTGAATACTTTGGGTTGTTGGTGTTTCTTTCACTACACCTCTCATTCTTAGTTCCGTAGTTACAGTTGTATTTGTTATCACACCATTCTAGATTGGCAACAGAATTATCTGTTTTCACCTCTGATTTATGATTCACCTGTGGAAGATTATCCGGGTTGGGAATAAATGCCTCTGCAACAAGACGATGGACAAGGACAAACTTCCTCTGACAGTGATTATTATACAGATTTACCCTAAGGTATCCGTACTTGTCTGTGCACTGTTTCAGAATTTTACCTTTGAATGTGTGCTTATTACCATTTTTGTCGATGAGAATCCTATCTAAACTCCTGACACTTCCGAGATTACTAACCTGATACGATTCCTCAAACCCCTTAACACCTTTCCACTCTTCCATAACTAACCTGCTTTACGCAAATATACAAAAATATATTTAATAGAAAAAGATAGATATGATAGTTTTAGACCGTCCACAGATAACGGACTTATTTATACCTCGTACGGGGTGTGCTGATGCTGCAATCAAGAAGGGTTGTTTCAACAGGAAGGACATTATGACCATCCTTAGCAACTACATTACTGTTGAGAGTGCTACAACCATTCTTGACGAGATTTTTGTGGATTATATATCCGGAGATAATAATTTGACGGAACTTATCCTCAACGCTGTCGGTGATGTCTACACCAGGGAGCAGATTGATGAGATTGTTGATAGTATCCAGGAACAGATTGACGGAATGGGCTTCGCTACAGAGCAGTGGGTTGAGGACCAGGGATATATTGACGACATCACTCTCACCATCAACGGTCAGGAGGTTCATAACGGGGACAGCATCACAGTACCTGCAGCACCTCCTGCTATGTTCATTTATGTAGACGATTTCCCTGATGGTGTAAGTGAAGGCAGTACCTGTTATGACCCTGAAACAGGAGAAGAAATACCTTGCCCGTATACGGAGAGGTACTGCGATGAATGGATGGAAACATTCTACGCCAAAAGCAACTTGGACGAGTATCTTGACTGGTATTTGACTACAGATGAAGAAACACAGGTCAACACTTACGTATATACCGGTGAATTCGAATATGATGGCGAGGAATACTGGATGTATATGTACTCTGCTGCCTGGGGAGATGGTGGTGAGGTTAAATATGGTCTTCTCCCGAAAACTGTTACCAGAGAGGAACTTCAGAACAACTCTTTGGAAACCGACCATCAGAACATATTCAACGACTATGAACCTTTCGCCTACTTCCTGAGGTATGACGGAAAGGTATATGAGCGAGTGCAGCAAAGCCCTAACATTCTAGTAGCATTCAAATGACGATAGCGAAGTTCACAGCCGGGTCATTACCCTTTTTCAGTTGTTATCCGGATTTCAACCCCGGAGACATCGACATAATCCAGGTTGTTGACAATCTGCCGGAAGGAGATAATGTTTTTCACCTGTTTGACGGGAAAAAGGACAATCTCCTTCTCAGGAAGATGACGAAGGAAGGATACATAAGGGATGCATTGGATTCAGGTGTCCCGATGAGGTTGGGAAAGTTCCTCATCCCGGAATTCGCCTCATTCGTCAAGATGAATATACAGGATTTGAAGCGATTGGAGCCACTTACTGAGATTATGGACGAGAAGCACACCTATGAGAAAATCATTTATGATGCCTACATCCAGAATGATGGCTGGTGGCTGACAGAAGACCAGAGAGCGGCTGCTTATCAAGAGTACAAGAGAACAAGAAATTATATTTAGAATAAATAGAAGATTATGAAGATAGAAATAAACAACAAATCCGCTTTGAGGGATTCCTACACCCCTGGATATGGCAGCGGCTGTGGTTGTGGAAGCCGTAGGTATTACACCAAAGATGAGGTTGATGCCCTTCTTGCCGGTATCATTGACCCGGACGAGATAGAGCAGATTATCAACAATCTCTTTGAGGAATATATTGAGGAAGGAGACCTTGAACAACTCATTATTGATGCCATTGCTGGTATGTACACCAACGAAGAGATTGACGCTATGCTTGCAGAGTTAGAGGCAAGAATGCACACCTGGGTAGAGGGCAAGGGTTATCTTACAGACATTGACCTCACCATCAACGGCACAACCCTCCATAATGGCGACAGCATTGACATTGAAGGTGGTGGCGGAAGTGATGAATATGTCAAGAAATCAGTCATTCCTGAGGTTATTACCAGGGAATTCCTTGCAGTATCGCCTGACAACAAGATAACTGTAAGAATAAAGAATACAGATACCGGAGCAGAGACAGATTATGAGCGTTACATTAAGAGAATCAACGGTATTCCTCTCATCACCCAAGTAAAACAGGATGATATTGAACTTCCATCCTTTGCATACGTTGATAGCCAGTGTGTTAAGAAAAGTGTTCTTTCTGAGGCTGTTATAAGGGAATTTCTTGCAGTATCTCCTGACAACAAAATTACTGTATGGATTAAAAATTCAGACACCGGAGAAATAACTGATTACGAGAGGTATATCAAGAGAATAAACGGAATCCCTCTCATTACTCCAACAAAAGAAAATGATTTGGAGTTCCCAACATATTCCTATATCGACAACATCATACTTGATTTGAATGAGGTTATTGCGTCATTGTCGAACAGAATAGATGACCTGCAGGAGCAGATTGACGAAATAACCGGAGCAACACCAACTCCACCTGCCCCCGATACGGGAGGAACTCTTGTAATAACAGCAAAATATAATGTTGATTCAACATCAACACCGATAAGAATTCTTAACCACACTGGTGGAATTCAAAACATAATTCTCGAAAATGGTACAACAATATCGCCTACTACAGCATATACGTTTGATAGTACAGGTATTAGGACCTTAAAAATGACACTTAAAAAGAATTATTTGCAACCAAGGATGTTTAGAGGGTGCACAAGCGTTGTCGAAATTGTTATACCTGAGGGAATAAAGGCAAATACTGTCGAGGTAGGAACTATCCTTGAAGGACATAGTTTTGCAGCAGGGTGCAGTAATTTAACAGGGTGTTCAATACCTAGTACTATGAAAAATGTAAATGTAGCATTCTTTAGCGGCTGTACTAGCCTTAATACTATAAAAGTATATGCCACAAGTGCACCTTCCATACCTACTAGCATTAGTCAACAAAATCCTTTCAATGGTGTTTCTAATTCCGGTACTCTCTATTATCCTTCTGGAAGCAATTATTCTACTTGGCTTAACGCATTGCCTAGTGGATGGACTGGTTCTCCAACATTATAGCCAGACCAATAACAAATAAATTATATTTAGAATAAAAGAATACTATGGACGTAAACTACAACGATGTAAACTACACCTGCAACTGCCAAGGAAGAGGTGGACGTATAAACCCTGACCAACTTAATGAAATCCTCAATGAGATGTTTGAGGACTACATCTCTGGTGGTACATTGGAGCAGTACATTATCAACGCAATGGCTAATACCTATACCCAGGCTCAGATTGACGCTATGCTTTCAGATATGGCTACTATGACCTGGGTTGAAGCACAAGGTTATCTTACGGAGCATCAGTCCCTTGATGGTTATGCAACAGATGCTGACCTTGCAAGTATCTACAATATGATTGCCAATCTCCAGACCCAAATCAACGCTTGCTGCTCTGGCGACACTCCTGTTGTAACTACCGGTCTTTCGATTGAAATTACCTACAACGTAACTTCCACTACCGTAGCCACACCTATTGTAAACAATCTTGAAGGTGTTGAGAGCATCAAAACAACAGGCGGAACCGACATTCCTCTTGCAGTTTCCTATACATTCTCTGCCACTGGTCCACAGACGCTTGTATTTAAGTTCCCAAATGGTGTAACTGCTAACAAGTTCAGGCATATGGATATTATTGCAGCAAAGGTACAGCCAAATGTCAACCTCGGTTACTGTGTTTTCGGTAGCACCCCTATTACCAGCGTTACTTTCGAAGCAGGCAGCAAGACCCCTATGACAACCCAGTTCTACGGCTGTTCCGCTCTTACCCAGGTAAACGGAATTGAAGACAGTGCTTGGGAAATCATTCCGGTCTACTGTTTCTCCGGTTGTACGTCCCTTGCCCAGGATATTACCCTTCCTGACACCCTCCATACGATTGACCGCCAGGCTTTTGCTTACGCACCAATCCGTAACCTTGTTATCAACGAAGGTTGCCAGGTTGTTGGAAGGGCATCTATCACCAATGTTACTGGCTATGTAAGATTTATGGGTTCAACGCCTCCGTATACTGACTTTGAGAATGAGTATGGTCTTGTAAACTTCAACGGAAATTATCCAATCTATGTTCCTTCTTCCGCTGTGGACGCATACAGGGCTGCTTACCCTAACATTGCAAGTAGAATCCAGGCTTGGTCATAATAATAAGTAACCATAAGAAAAACTTATGAACGATTATAGAAACGTACTTTTAACCAGCGAAGCATATATTAGGTCACAAACACCTCTCGATGATAACGTCACTGGAAAATTACTTCTTCCAGCCATTAAATTGGCAATGGACGTAGAGGCAACGGAGGCTCTTGGTGATTGCCTTATGGATGCTCTGAAAATGATGGTATTTGATAACACTATCAACGAACCTGAGAATTATATGTATCTCGACCTGCTTGATAACTATTTACAACCATTCCTCTGTTATCAGGCATTGGCAAACCTTGTTTTCCTCGGTGGAACAAAAACAGCGAACATCGGCACTGTTGAAACAACCGATACCAACATCGTAAATACCATCAGGGCTGATAGGGAACTAGTGAAGGAAGGCTATTTGCATTTTGCAAGGCACTATTTGAAGAGAATGCAGGCTTGGTTGAAGGCAAATAGAAGTTCTTTCCCTGAACTTGCCGAATGCCATCACAGTTGTGACGGTCAAACCGCTTCTCATTTGAACTCTGCAGCCGGTTCTCCATTATGGCTCGGTGGCGAAAGAGGACGGAGAGTAATTGGAGTTCCTGAACTTTAACAATCCGCCGTTTTACCAATTTCGCTACCTGGTACAGGATTGCTTGACCCCGGGGGAACAACCTGGGGTCTTTTTATATTTACTATAAAAAGAAAGTAATGACGTTATTCGAATTCATAAAAGCAATGGAAGCCATCGCAGAAGCACAGCCTGCAATCAACCAGGTTGTACCGGGAGATGTCTATTTGCTTAATGGTGATAAACAGGCGGAGTACGGTGTGTTTGCTTGGCAGCACCGTCAGCATCAGGAGGAAATTGAGGGGGATTATCGCCTGTACTCCTTCCAACTTTTTTACATAGACAGAGAGACCCAGGACGGAGGAAACATTCTCCAAGCCCAGAGTATGGGTTTCGATGTTCTTTCCAATATAATCAGAACGATAGTCCAGGAACTTGGAGTAAGCATCTATTCCACACCACTGTATCAGCCCTTTGAACAGCGATTCAAGGATGAGTGTGCCGGTATCTACGCAACTGTGACCTTCATTGTACCTAATGAAACAATATGCCCGGAGGAATACATATGCTAAAGAAAGAAGAAACAGTGTTTAGTAAAGCCATCCAGGGAAATCTCTGGTTTTGGTTGTTCTCGGTGGTAGCCATCGTACTAATTATAGCATCCTGGTTCGTACCGCCTATGGCTGTTATAGATGGCTCCGTCCTCGGTGCTGTCGGTGAATTATTCGGCTTTGCGGCTCTTGGAACCGTCATCAAAGCAATTGACAAGGGAACCCCTGCGTCACTAACCCACAATGGAACTACAATTTCCGTAAATAAGGAAGCGGAAGAAGCAGACGAAGAGATAGAAAATGGCTAATGCAGAACTAATGGTCCCATTCATAAGGAAGTGGGAAGGAGGTTGGGCTAATGACCCTGATGATGCTGGCGGATGCACTATGGCTGGCATCACAATCGGCACATACAGGAAGTACTACGGTGCTAAGAAGACCTGCGATGACCTTCGTTTCATAACTCCAGCGGAATGGCTCCATATCTTCAAGAAGGGCTACTGGGACAAGATGAAGGCAGACCAGATTGAGAACCAGTCGGTAGCACAGTTATGTGTCGATATGTGCTGGGGGAGCGGTCCAATCACAGCCATTAAAAAAATACAATCCACCCTCGGATTGAAGGCGGATGGTATCGTTGGACCTATAACACTTAATGCTTTGAATTCAAATCCAGAGAAGGTATTTTACACCTTATGGGAGATGAGGAAGAACTGGTTGGAAAAAATCGCTCTAAAGGGCAACAACAAGAAATTCCTCAGGGGATGGTTGAGACGGCTTAACGATATTAAATTTTCTAAATAATTTCATCCTTTTTTGGACGACCTTTACCTCGTTTATCCTCATCAGGGACAACGAGGTTTCTTATTTTGATTAGACGGGTACGGTATTCCTTTAATTTCTCATTTTCCTCTTGCAAAGAAATAATCATCTGGCAAAGTTCGGTAACCGGCTTTGCAAGCAATTGCTGTGTCCTTTCGCTCAAATCTGTGCTGTACATAATCTTTCTTGTTTCCATAACCTTTACATTTTTCTGCAAAGGTATAAATTATTATTTATATTTCCACTTAAATCCGCCTGCAGTGTAACCAACACCATTGGCGACATTTGTAATATGTCCGGGGTTTATTCCAAGGGTTTTTGAGGCGTATGTCACCGCTTCCCATTCTTTTATAAATTCCCCGTCAATGGAATATTGTAGCACTGGTCTTTTCTTCATCCTCTTTGGTTTCGAATTCTTTTCAGGCGGTCTATAATCAAGATTAAAATCCTGGACTATCTTCTCAAAGCATTTGTTGAAGGTGAGGTCGGCAAGGAAGTATATTTCCACACCTTCAATTACGTCAATGGTTATAAATTTACTGCTACCCCCTGGGAAAATAGAGAGAATCTTTCGTATGGCATTGACGTTTGCACCCAGGGGGACAGTAAGTATATAACTTCTCTTGCGGTCGCTGAACTTTGAAAGTGACCAACCCTTACAAATTACCTTTGTTCTTAACCTTGCTCCCACATTGCAAATATACAAAAAATAAACATTTTTTTGAGAGTTTCGTACTATTTATTTAATGTAATTCTTTACAAAAAATAAACATTTTGGTATATTTGCGAAAAGACAATTATACTATGGGGAAGAAGAAAACAAAACAGAAAGACATAAAGGCATTCAACCCTCCTGCATACATTCCAAAGGAGGGTTGGCTTTGTGATACCGCTGATGAACTACGTAGCAACCAAACTGAAGCCGAGAAGAGGATTGCAAGGTACTTTGACAGGATTGGGCTTGAATACTACTCACAGTTGCCCGTAATCGTTGGTAAAAACCAGTATATCATAGATTTCGCTTTCCGGTCCAAAACGCTCAACAGGTGGTTTGCTCTTGAAATTGACGGTGGATACCACAAGGAACAGAAAGAAAAGGACCTTACCAGGGATGCGAAGTTGCTTACTGCAGGTTGGTTGCCGATAAGGATGAAGAATAAGGATACGAACACCGGTTTGATGTTCGCCAAGTTGATGCTCAAGTACAGAGCAACTGATATAATGTTGAAAATTAAATAGATATGAGAGAATTTAAGTTTGTATGCACACCAAAGAATCTGATGATGGCATTGGATGTGAACTGCAGGAATATGCTGTTCACCCTTATCCAATATTCAGATTTCTACGCTGATGATGACGGTTGGTTCTATGCGAGCAATACCGTATTACAATCCCAGGCACTGTTGTCAAAGAACCTGGTGATAGCAACACTTGATACACTGTACAGGGCTGGTGTCGTAGATGTTCAATGTTCAGGTAAAGGAATACGTAAAACAAATCGTATAAAAGTGAACACTGAGTCGTTTGAGAAGTACGACAAATACACAATTGAAGAGTTGTTAAGTAATCCAGAACTCCGCATTGAGACGGTAAAGTACAAAAATAACTATTCACCTTCTTACCTACAAAGTGGTAAAGAAACAGGTAAAGAAATAGGTAAAAAAGTGAACACTAATGTAGATAATATAGAATATATAGAAAATATAGATAATAAAGAAAATATCTATAATATAGATATATTTAATAAATCTATAGTAAATGATATACCAATTAAAGAGTATACCATCCCTGAAACTCCCAGTGACGAACAGAAAGTTATTAGTAGATTAGATAATTTTGATTTGGTAGGAGCATACCAACTTCCCGATATGGTCAAACGCCTGGAACTCCAGTATTATTACACTTTGAAGAATTTACCAACTTTGGAAAAGGAGAGGAAGGAATTCAACGAGGACTACTTCCTCCAGGAGACGCTTGATTGGGAAGAGGAACAGACACCTTACACTATGACCAGTGTGATGTTGGATTGGTATGACGGTGGAAGGGAAAAACTTGCAGAACTCGTCCAGGGGCTACCTCCAAAGGTCACCAACGACATTATGACTTATCTTGTGTTGTTCTGCAAGGCTTCCGACACCCAGTGCAATGATAGTAGATTAGAACCAGTTTATGCGGTATGAGACACACCAACAACCACAATGCCAATAACGCCCTTAAAAAAGCCGTAGAAGCCCTCCAACAGGTCGGACAGTACCCTGCTATGGCTTTGCCCGGAAAGTTGCTAGAAACGGCTAAAAAGGGGCTTCCTGGGGATTTTCAGTTCAACCAGTGGAATATCCGATATTTGACCAGGGACAAGTACGGGATTTTCTGTCTTCACTGGCTTGTATCCAACGGAATTTCCGGAACCCAGAAGGTGTTTTATACGAAGGACTATGTTGGTGACAGAGGCAAGATTTATTGGAGAAGATTAGCCGGGGATATGAGAAAAGTTTAAGAAAAAGCGCCAGTTGTTTTATCTTCTCAGAAAAAATGTGTATATTTGCAACAGAAACAATGACGAAAATGTGATTGTTTTTAGAGAGAAAAATAGTTATTTAATTTGAATGGTTATGACAAAAGAAGAGTACATCGAGAAGTTCATCGAGTTGGACAACGAGTTAGAGAACGCATTTGACGATTACAACGAAGGTACTATCAACGACATTAGAAGCCGTATAGTGAACCTTCACAAGGAGATGGCAAAGGAACTTAGCCCTGAGGACAGGTTGTTTGTCTGTGATATATTGGAATTTACAAAATCATAAGTTTTTGCTTTTTCCCGGTTGACCCTGACCGGTTTTCCGGGAACCGGCTTTTGGTTCATTGTCGGGGAGTATTCGCCGGGATGGTGCAGAAACCCTGATTGGTCTGAGGAATGACCGGAGAAGGAGCGATACCTTCCAGACCAACATTATGAATAAAAATAACACACAGGGCAAGGACCACAAGGTGGTGGCTACCCAGGAGAGTACGGCTCAGAACTCCGCAAATCAGAGCAAAGCATTCGGTCTGTTTACCGACAAGGAACTTACAAATATTGTCAACAACAGTGGAAGTGAACTTGTAAAGCCAGGTTTTGTCATCAACTACCTACACCAGGCTGAGAAAATCCTTGACAGGGCAAGAATGTCGGATGAGAACAAGGACTTCATCAAGGGTGCATTTACTATGTTGTCTGCATTTGGCAATTGGGACATAAAGGAACACTATGAGTACATTGCCCAGAGTGATTACCCGGAAGACATTAGGGAAATGCTTGAAGAAGGAGATGAGGACGGGGCAGTTGATGCTCTTGAGTACGAGATTGGTGCTATTACGGGAGACCTCCAGGATGAAGACCTCTATTTTCCCGAGGAAGAGATTGATAAGGCAGTAAATGCCCTTCAGGAGTATTCCGACCTCGTAGACGAATATGAATTGGACCTTCCCGAGTGGACGTATAGAGAAATGCATAAGGTTCTAAACCAATATCAGAGATAGGAGAATAAGATATGAAGAGAGTAGAGTTTAGAAATCTAAGACCGGATGATATAGAGGTTCGTCCGGCAACCATCAAAAATGGCAAGGCTACTTTGCTTTGCTACATCGACAGCCGTAGTGTTGTTGAACTGATGGACAGTGCGGTCGGTCCGCTTAACTGGAATTTTGAACTCGCCCAGGTTGGTGACCAGGTTGTCGGAAAGATGGGCGTATGGGACGAAGAGAAGGGCACCTGGGTAGTTAAGTCAGATACTGGTTCAGAGTCCAATATAGAGGCTGGAAAGGGGCTTGTGAGCGACATTTACAAGCGTTGCATCGCTCGTTGGGGTCTGCAGGACCTTTACACCGTCCCTCGCATAGAGGTGGAAGACGATGGCTACGGATGCAAGTGGAAGGTTGGCGAAGTTTCCTGGGACGAAAACAGAAATTGCACCCATATAACCTTGACAAATAAGTTCGGGAAGGTTATGTTTACTTGGGACAAGGATAAGGAAACGAAACCAGTCCAGAAAGAGAAGAAGTCCAACTGCGATATTCTGAAGGAGTTCTGCGGAGAGAAGAAGAGGGAAGAGGGGATTGACAAGGACGAACTGCTCCGATTCTGGAACTACTATTGCCCGAAAATGGATGGGTGGGACAATACCGTCCAACCAGACAAACTCTGGAAAAGATGGCTAGAGACAAAGAGGTCTTCTAATTAAACCATTATATACTGTTTTTCTTCTTTTGTTGAAAACCCCGGAGGGCTAAAAGACGAATCCTCCGGGGTTTGCTGTATCTATAAGTTTTTCCACCGCTCTATGTTCTCATATATTACATCGACCATCCTCTGCTTTGTTTTTTCGGTCAATCTTCTAGTGAAAGGACTTAACACCCCACCTGAACCAGGTTTGTGCATATCCAGACACCAGTAAGCGGCATCCCATCCCTCGCTGTGCTTTAATACCTCGATAATGTAATCGCCTTCTTTGATTTTCTCCCCGGTCTTAGCGATTCTTGTTATGTCTTCGATTGTAATCATATCTGATGTAATTTTTCCCAAATATAGCAATTTATATGTTATCGAACGCATCAAAGACCGTATTGTTGAGCATTTTTGCGTAGTGACGGGTAATCTTGGTATTGGAATGCCCCAGGCACCGAGCCGTAACCTCATAACTCAATTTGTATTTGTTCAACAGGGTAATCGCATAATAGTGCCTGGCAAGATGGAAATGGGGTTTGACAGAAGTACCGCAAATCGTCCCAATCTCTCCCAGGTACTCATTTGTCTTCTGGTTGGAAAGTATCCTGGGAAGCCCTTTCTTGTATATCTCAACCGCAATTGGCAGAAGGACGATGGTGTACTTCACTCCGGTCTTAGCCCTCTCCTTGTTGATATAGTACTGTCCCCGGTCATTCATCTTAATCTCGTCCTCCTTCAGGTTGGCGATGTCCACATAGGCGAGACCGGTCCCACAAGCGAACAAAAATGCGTCTCTCACCTGTTCCAACCTCTCATTGAAGTGCTTTTCCTGTATCTTCTGCACATCTTCATCGGAAATGGTCTCAACAATCCGTTCTTCCTTGATAATCCGCTCCTGGAATGGATTGATGGTGATATAGCCGTTGTCCCGGGCGAAGATAAGGATGGATTTGAGTTTGGTCTTCATCCCGACCGAGGTGCTGTTCACATAGGTATCGTCACACCACTCGCAGTACTTCCTCACAGCCCCGGTGGATATGACGGTTGCTCTTTGCAGTACATCTATACCTGATACGGTGATGAACTTCTCCTTTACCAACTCATACTTCCGGTAGACACCCTTGCTCAACCTACCGCTTTTCATTTTCTTGTCCAGGGAAGCGAAGAACTGGTCGAAAAGTGCCTGGACGCTCTTCCCAGGTCTGGTGTATCCGCTTTTGATGAATGCTTTGATTCCTTCTACGGTTACCGCCTCCCCATCCTGGATACATTCCTCTTCATAGCCCCTTATTCGCCTCTCCAGCGAGTTCAGGTAATCTTTTAGGTCATCACCCTTCCTGCTTCTCATAATCCTCTCAAAATCGCCAGGAACCGCCTTTCTGGGGATGTTGATGAAGAACCTGTCGCCTTGGTAGTTGATGCCCATCTCAATCGGGGCTTCACCTGCTTTGTTTGTTTTTGCTTTCCTGCAATACCACTGGATGCTGAAAGTTGCTGTGTACCTTTGCATAATCTAAATAGTTAAAAGTTAAACATTTAGATTGCTTTTGTAGCCCGCTTTTGCTTTGGGACACAACTTATAGTGGAAATACTGCTGTTTTAGAAACGAGAAAAGCCCCTACAATTGCTTGTAGAGGCTTTCTGCTTGTTTTAAGCGGTGCGGACGAGGCTCGAACTCGCTCCCATCCGTATAGTTCCTATATCAGCAGATTCCAATGAGTTACGTTCCTTCTACGGAAGCAAACCAAGCAATCTGGACACAAATATAACTAAACTTTCTTGAATTTCCAAAGCAGGTAAGCGATAAAAGCAAGCAAGGTAAGCACAAGCCAGCCCCATAACCACTTCTCATACCCTGGGTGGACAACCTTCTCAACCTCCACCGGCACTGGGACCTCCTTGTAGACGATGCTATCCCTCACCGTCACCTTCTCCTTAACCTGGACGGGAATATCGACAATTTTCTCCTTATTCTGGGCGATTCCCGACAATTTTGCTGCAGAGGTGTCAACCCAAGCGGCAAAACTGCTATACGATGTTTCCATCTGCAGGGTATCAAGCAACCCCGTATAATCCTTGACATATTCCCTCTCAACCTTATATTGTATAGTAGTGTCCCTGAGGTAGATACTATCCCTGACGGTAACATACTCGGTATGCTCCACAGGTATGTACTGCACCCGGCAAGAAACTAATGAAAATAAGGTGAAGAAAACTAATAATCCTGATAACAATTCTTTACTCCTAAACATATTCAAATATTTTACTAGAAATATCAGATTTTTTGAAAGTGGTGAATATTTATAAGTAAATAACAGAATATGGAGAAAAGACAATTGTACGCATCAGCAGATTTAATTGGAAGAATGAAAGTGATTTACGCTTTACAGATGGCGAACCCAGACCTGGAGATAACATCAATGCCGATAACATCCAGATACGACCTGAAGGTTTACAACCCGAGGAAGGACATAACGAACTACCTGGAGATAAAGGACCGGGAGGTGGATGAAAACCAATACGACAACGCTTTCCTTAACGTAGAGAAGTACGAAGCCCTTTCAGGGTATGGAGAGAATTTCTTCTACGTCAACATCTACAAGGGTGGGGAGATAGATTTCTGGACCCCGGTTACAATGCCGAAGACAGGAATAACCGAAGGAGAGTGGTACATACGTAAATCAACGGTGGAGAACACACAGAGAGTCAAGCAGAGACGCTACTGCCTGAACTTTAACGACAAGACCTTGCAAATGAGAAATAACCTAGAGATATATGACAAACAATCAAGTTGTGGAAGCCGTATCAGGTGATGTCAAGACCATCATCGACAATATGAGTGTGAAGGATTCCCATAAGGATGACCTCTTCCAGGAACTTATCCTCATCCTTCTCACATATGACAATGGGAAACTGGTAAAGATGTACACCGACAAGCAGATTAAGTTCTTCATCGCCCGGATACTCTGCAACCAGTACTACTCTGTCCACAGTTTCTTCTACAAGCAATACAAGAAGTACGAGGACAACAAATATAATTTGATAGAAGGCATTAAGAAAGAGAATGGAGAAACCAATTGACACAAAGGCGTTGATGAACGAATATAAGATAAACGATGACATATTCTCAGAGGAAAGTGAGAAAGTGCGTCTCACCAAGGAAGCATTATGGCAGTTGAACGATACAGACCGCCTTCTCATCTGCCTCTACAGTGAAATACAATCCCTCAGGAAACTTGGAGAACTCCTGGGTGTGAGCAGAACAACAGCATATCTCCAAATAAAGGTAATAAAGGAAAAAATTAAAAATTATGTGGTTGAACATCTTTCTGATAGCAATCATCCTGGTAATCATAACTGATTTGTCAGGAATAGTGGAGTACATCAAATCCCACCTGTACTTCCGTCTCCGGGGAACATACGATTATCCCCCTTCCTGGGACACTCCAATCATACATTTGATGAGTTGTTCCCTGTGTCAAACCTGGTGGGTGGGTTTAGTATATTTAATAGTAATCGGACAGGTAACAATCCCGGCAATAGCATACCTGCTGGCAATAGCATACCTGACAACAACGATAAAGGACATCATAGTGTTTATAAAGGAAGTCCTGACCAAAGCGATAGATAAAATGTTCAAAATGTTATAGAATATGTTTGACAAAAAGCAAATTGAAACCCTTGCACCCTATGAGAGTTATTTTGAGAGTGCGACAATAGCGAATTACGTAAGAAACATCCCAGCGGACAAGATAGCAACCATCAAGGAAATCTGGGAGAAGGCATCCGGAGAAAAGGTAAAGGAGAAACTTACCTGCGGTGCCTGTCTGCTCAACTTTATGAAGAGGGTCGGGCAGAACTACTACAAAGATAAAAGATTGATAAACCAGAAGAAAAATGCCAAGAAAAAGAAAGAACCCGAACAGTTTAATGAACAATCCTGACATCGCCCTGGAGCCTACAAAGCATCAGACATCATCCCCTGAGACCAAGGTGAGAATCATCGAAACCGCAAGGAAAATCTCAAAGGGATGGACCAGATTGGAAACGATTGAGTGGATTAAGGAGACCTACCAACTCAGTGAACAGAGTGCAGCAAACTACTGGAATGCCGCACTCTCCTACCTGTCGGTGAAGGCATCAGATTCAGAGTACATAGAGGAAATGAGGAAGAGGACGGTTTCTGTTGTTGAACGCCTCATCCAAACTGAGATTGATGAACATCGCTATAAGGAAGCAAACAGCAGCCTTGAACTACTCTCAAAACTACTTGGCTATAACACAACCAAAGCAGAAGTAAAAGTAGATGGTGATATTCACTTCAGGTTCGGGGAACTTCCTGATTCCAAATAATTTTTGTATATTTTATAAAAAATGGAAGAATGGAGAGATGTCCCTGGATTCGAAGGGAAGTACCAAATCAGCATCAGTACAAAGGAAGGCAAGTGCAGAAGTCTTAATTTCAATAACAAAGGAATTACGATGTTATTGAGTAATAAAGTTGGCAAGAAGGACTATATTAAGTGGGCTTTATGTAAAGATGGTAAATCAAAGGCAGACCAAGCAGCAAGATGGATAGCCATTACATATCCAGACCTTGTGCAGAATGAATACTTTGAAGGTGCTGAGATTGACCATATAGACACAGACCCCCTGAATAATAATCCATCCAATTTAAGGTGGGTGTCTCACAAGGGCAATATGAATAATCCGCTTACGAGGATACATCAAAGTAATAGGGTCTATACAAATGAGCATCGGCAAAGGATAAGTGAATCAAACACCAATAACCCAGCGTACAGCAAACCGGTAATACAAATAACCAGCACTGGTAATATTATTTATCCATCTTTGGCACAAGCAGAAAGAGAAACCGGTATTTGTAAACAAAGCATCATCTCTTGTTGCAAAGGAAAGTACAAAACAGCCGGTGGCTATAAATGGAGATATGTAAGTTAAATGGAAGTATACGGTTATGTTCCAGAACCTCATCAAAGGGTAGTGCATAAAGCGATTGAAGACCATCCAACCGCCTCTGTATTTACTATACTGTCACCAAGACAATGTGGTAAGACAATGCTTGTTGAGAACGAGATATTAAGGTGTAGTATCAACAACAGAAATGCTGTAAGCCTCTGCATCTCAATTACCCTTGACGGTTCCAGGAAGATATACAAGGAACTTACAGATGCGATAGATGGTTCCGGGGTAGTGAAAAAGAAAAATGACAGTTTGCTCACCATAGAGTTTATAACTGGCAGCATTGTTTACTTCCGGTCAGGGGAACAGAAAGATTCGTTACGAGGCATCAGTATAAAAAACGGAGGGATGTTGTTTGTCGATGAGGCGGCATACCAAAGTGACGATTTCTTCTACTCTGTCTTGCTCCCGATGACTAACGTATTCAGAGCCAACATCTTACTGACTTCTACACCGAGATTCAAAACTGGGTTTTTCTACACTTACTATGAGAAGGGGAAGAATGAGGACCCAGGGGTGTATGCTTTCAACTTCACCGACTACGACCTGAGCAAATATCTCCCGGAGGATATGTTGCAACAGTACAAACAGGTGATGCCGAAGAACCAGTTCATTTCTGAGTACCTTGGACAGTTCCTGGATGGAGATTCCCTGCTTTTTGAGAATTACAAGGACCGTATCCTTCCCCCGGGGACAACAACCAGGGTTTATATCGGAATCGACTGGGCATCTGGAACCGGACAGGACAGAACAGCAATATCTGTAATCAACCAAGCAGGGGAACAGATATTCACTGCTTCTTTCAACGACAAGAACACCACCCAGACCGTAGATTACATAGAGGAACTGATTAAGCGATACAAGATATACAACCCGGTGATATGGGCTGAGGTGAATGGACTCGGAAAGCCCTATTGCGATTTGCTTAAGGACAGGAAGATAAAGGTAACTGAATGGACAACCTCCAACCAAAGCAAGAATGAATTGGTTGCCCATCTCCAGGTCGCATTTGAACAACAGAAGATAAGCATCCTGTGGGACGAGAGACAGATTGACGAACTTGGATACTACGAAGCGGACTACAACCCCAAGACAAGGGTGGTTACCTACAACGCTCCCCGGGGCTTGAACGATGATACGGTGGTTGCACTTATGATAAGTTGGGAAGCATATTTAAGTGCGAACAGATATGGAAGATATTGTGTTGGTGCAGCATAATGTCGGTCGAGCATAAACCTGAACTTAACCCTTTCCCCGGGGTCACAGGGGCAATAATTGACAAAATGGCTACAAATATGAAAATAAACGGATGGAATGACGTAACCCTGGGAATTTGGCAGAGGATGAACGAGATTACCCAGAGGGAGAATGAGATTGAAAGGATGGTGGGCTTTGTCGCTCTCTTTAACGGGATGACCGAGGATGATGTGCTTGCCCTTCCCCTGGATGAGTTCAAGAAGCATATGGCTGAGATGGGATGGATGAATACCCCTCCTGATATTGAGCAACCGAAGCAGGAATATGTAATCAACGGGACAACCTACGAACTGACGATGAACTTCCACAAACTCACCACAGCACAGTATATCGACTTCCAATCATACACCAAATCAGAGGACTACTCCCAGATGCTTTCTGTTTTCTTAATCCCCAAGGGCAAGAAGTACGGTGAGGGGTATGATGTTTTCAAAGTGCAGATGGACCTTAAGGAAATGCCAGTTGGGGAGGTGCTGGGTCTGATGGGTTTTTTTATAATCTTATATCGGAGTTGGTCTCGGGCTTTGCTGAAGTATTCGTCAAGGATTCTAAGGAAAGCGGCAAAGAGGGAGAAGAACCCGGAACTGATGGAGACGGTGACGAAGATGGAGGAACTGGCGGATATGTTTGGCTTTCGCTCATAGACGCAGTAAGTTCTACTATGAACCACCCCTGGGAAACAACATTTGAGATGCCTGCAGAGAACTTCCTCGGGCTTATACTCTACATCAAGGAGAAGAACCGCAGGCAGGAGGAACAGATACGTAAAATAAAAGGACAGACAACAAAACACTACGGATAATGGAATGGAAAAACCTTAAAGAAGCCCTGGATACGTACGGACAGGTTCTGGAAGAGCAGTACAGGGAACAGATTGCAACAACCGGGGCATTCGCTTCAGGTCGGCTGTTTGATTCGGTACACCATATCATAGAAATCAACGACACAACCATAGACCTCTGTCTCTCAATGGAGGAATACTGGAAATGGGTTGAGGAAGGAAGAGGACCAGGAAAGTTCCCACCCCTGGACAAGATAGAGGATTGGATAACAATCAAGCCCATCGCCCCATATCCTGATGCCCGGGGAAAGGTTCCGTCAAACAAGCAACTGGCTTTCCTCATCGGAAGGAAGATAGCCCAGGAGGGAACGGAAGGAAAACACCTGCTTGACAACGCCATCGAAAGCACTCAGGATTGGATGGAAATCATCGATGACGCAATATCCAAAGACATATCGATTGAGATAGACGAACTGCTTAAAAAACTGTAATTTGTAGCCCTATCTCTTTACAATCACCCCCGGGGAGAGTATATTATGGAAGGTTCAAGTTCCCTGCAGACTACCCCCGGGGATAATTATATTTAATCAAAAACAATTATGGCAAAAGTAACCATTGAAACACATAATGCGACAGTACAGGCAAGTTCCGGAAGAAGTACTTTCAACGTCTCCTATTCCGGTTGTACAGCCCAGTCAGCAACCGTAAGCGGCGGAACATTCACTCCTACCGTATCACTTAATGCTTCCGGGCAACTTATAGTCCAGTGGGAAGCAAATACCTCAGGTGCTGGAAGGGGTTGTATCATTGTTGTAACCGCTTCGAACGGTGCTACGGATGTAATGGCTTTCAATCAGCAGGGAACTTCGTACAACCTTAACATTTCAGGACCCAGGGACATAGAAGGTGACCTTGGAACGGGAACCTATTCCATCCAGAGTACTGTAAACGGAACCTTTGGTGTTTATTCTGAATCATCCTGGCTTACCGTACAGAGTGTTACCAAAACAGGAAGCAATGTAGGAACTGCTGTCTTCTCCTATCCACAGAATAATGGAGACCCAAGGTATGCTATCGTAAGGTCTGTGCTTAGTTTCCAGTTCAACCCTTATTCTTCCACCTATTATATGGTGATTACCCAGGGAACGTACGTCCAGAGGGAATCAACGCTTGTTTACACTCCGAACTCCGCAAACGTAGGATACAATGGAGGAACCTATACATCTCCTGCCGCTACTATGCAGAACGTAACTGGTCTTACCGTAAGAAGCGTCTCCGGGGATATGGACATCCAGAGTGTTGACATCGACTCTTCCAATGGTGTGCTTGTTATCAGGTACGGAGCGAACAACGCTGGTGGAAACAAAAGTGCAACCATCTCCGTCAGGGGAACCGGTGTTTCTGGTTATGTAAGCACCTCCTTCTACCTCTACCAGGGAACATACACCTATCTTGTAAACCCGATATGGAAAACAACCGTAGTGGAGGTCGCTGGACAGGGCTATGTTGATTATACGGTTTCTACCGATGGTGATGTCATCTACAGCGGAAGAGCGTATCAGATGCCCGGGGATGAGAATATCGAATTCGAATTGAATGAGATTGTAAGGGATTATGTTGACAATTACCTGTGGTGGAGAGGTGGATACCAGACCCCTTCAGGTTGGCAGAGGACATTCACCATTGAGTTGGGCAACGGTGGTGGCGGTGATTATATCTTTACCAAGGACTGGAGTTATCAGGAAAAGAACTACTCTTCCACCCCTCTCATCTGCCTTAACGAGCCAATCATAAAGGAAATCCCTGCAGGTTGCTTTGTCCCTGTTTGCGTCTTCTCTCCCCAGAGGGTTGGTGATGTGAGTTTCGTATATACCAACACCCAGGGGAATACACCTCTTGCGTATGGTGTTCATCTTGACAATCCTAGGCAGGCGAGATACCTCTACGTTTCCACCCCGGGCTACAAATACGGCTTCGAAGGCGGTGGCATTTCCAACAGGGATGTCTACAGGGGTGCCGCTGATTGCAAGACCAGGTACGTCCTCTACTATGAGAATGCTTATGGCGGAATCGATGCTATGCCGGTCCAGGGAAACGCTACGCTCACCGACAAGATAACGGCTTATACAACCAAGAACGCTGTAAGGGTTCCAAGCACTTCCTTCTCATACAGGAGATACCTTAACGAGATACAGAAGACCTGGGAGTTCAAGACCGGCTACCTTTCTGACGAGCAGGCAAGCAGGATGCATCACCTCATTGAAAGCACTATGGTTTACGTTTACGACATTGAAACTGATACTCTCTACCCGGTTGTTATAGACGAAACCTCTCTCACATACAAAACATACAAGAACCAGGGAAGGAAGTTCTTCAATTATGCCTTTAAGTGCAGGGAGAGCCAAGATAAGATTAGGAAATAAACTTCAGATAATATGCTTTCACTTTATATAAGCGACCAGAAAATAGACCTCCCGGAGAAGTTCAACATTCTGTTTTCCCATACCCTGGAAGACAGGACAAACCCTACTGTGGTTAAGAACTCCTTTAGTAAGACGCTTGAACTCCCGGGAACAGACAACAATAACAAGGTATTCGGTACATTCTTCCGCAACGACAGATACCAACTGTACGGGGCAAGCGATACCGGTGCTTATTTCGACCCGTCCAAGAGGGTTCCTTTCGCAATCTATGAGAACGGTGACCTTATCCAGGACGGTTACTGCAAGTTGGACAAGGTTAAGAGAACCAATGAGCAGGTTCTGTACTACGTCAGTTTGTTTGGAGGTCTGGGTGAGTTCTTCTACAATCTTACCTATCGCCAGGACGGTGTGGAGAAGAAACTCTCTGACCTTGACTTCGGGCAGGACCTAAGTTTCAAAATCAACAAGGATACGGTAAAATCCGCTTGGGATACCCTGGGTACAACCACTGAAAACAAGTGGCAGACCATCAACTTCGCCCCTGTCTATAACGGTATCCCTGAGGACTTCTCATCTGACAAGGTGCTCATCAACACTGCAGGTTCAAGTTTGTTCAATACCTCCAAATCATCAGAAGGAACTGAGTACACCACCAGGAACGGATATATGTCTGGCGAACTGGACAAATCCTATGACGAGTGGCAAATCAGGGACTTACGTAGTTATCTCCAGAGACCCGTATTAAGAGTTAAGTCACTTTTGGAGGCTTGTTTCAATCCTGCAAACAACAAGGGGGACACAAATACGGGTTACACTGTTGATTTGGACGAGGATTTCTTCAATGAAACCAACCCATATTGGGAGGATGCTTGGATTTCCCTTCCTATGCTCAACACCGATAACGAATCTGAACTAATCTCAGAACCTTCCAGAGCTACATTCTCTCCTGTAAACACCACTTCCGGGGTAACGGGAACAACCAGGATAAACATAGACGGAACGGAAATATCCTCTGATAACGGGGTTATTGACCTCTCCGACTACCCATTCTCCTATATCAATGTCTCTGTTGATATGAGTTTGCAGGTAACCGGTGTGAATACCAACTATCCTACCGAACTCAGGAACTTTGATTTCCTCTATATGAGTTCATACTCCAACTGGGGATTGTTTGGTGGAAAGCACAGGGCATCCTACGGTGCTGTTATGGCTCAACTCCTTGCCTATGACGCTGACACCAACCAGGTTCTTGACGGTAGTGACATCCTCTGTTTCTTCGAACCCCCAAGGACATACAGGAACGGAAAAAAGGAACTTACGGTGAACGTCCAGGATTTTGTTGGAACCGGTGCAGGTAAATATCAACCTGTTTTCAACGCCAACTACGCCCCGGTCAGGGGAATATTCTGGAAGAAGCCGGGGGCAACAGCCCATACATTCACCGAAACCGCCCTGCAGGAATGGGATTCAGCACCTAAGCATACGGCTTGGAGATTGAGTTTGGATAAGTGCCCGAAAGTGAACAGGATGAGGTTTGAACTTCGTCTCAACAAGGCTTGGTGTGCAATCGGTGACAAAACTTCAGGCAAGGGTTGGGACGCTGCAGCAAAGTACCTCTATTATGGCTTCCCGTTCTCATTCTACACCACAGAGAATAGACCTACTGCAGTACAGGTTGGAACTGGTTCACTCAACCTTACAGCCCCTTCATCTGTCTCTACCGACACTTTGATTGACCAGAATCGCCTGCTTGCAACTGAATATACGCCTGCTGACTACCTGCTTGCCTACAGTAAGATGTTTGGACTCTATTGGTTCAAGGACCAGTATGAGAACAAGATATACTGCAGAACCAGGAACAACTACTTCTACCCGGTTGTGGAGGACATAAACGACCTTATTGACCGCTCACAGCCGATGGAGGTGACACCATTTACGTTCGACCACAAATGGTACAGTATGACCCAGGAAACCCCGGAGACGTATTTCGGTGAGAAGTATCTTGCTGATTGGGGTAAGGTCTATGGTGAACAGAAAATCAACACCAACTACAACTTCGACAGTGAGTGCAAGGAGATGTTTGAGAATTTCCCTTACCAGAACGCTATTATGGCAAGGGCATCTTCCACTTACTTTGCCGACTACCAGAACCATACAGGTGATTTTGTCCCTTGTTTCTTCCTTGACGGATGGACTGGAAAACTCTTCAGCGGTTCCAATGAGTTGGAGGATGATTATTCCCCGAACCTTGTTGACTGGAGCACTTACCACACCTGGTATGACGCTCCTGCCTTCGACTGGCTTCCAAAGGCTTGCTATTATGAACTGGACAACAACGAGAGAAAGCCGGTTGAGATAAACAACGTACTTCTCTTCTACAACGGAAAATCAACGACCCCGGACCACTTCTGGATTACCGATGACAACAATTATATGGTATCCCTCTGTGACGGTGTTTGCTGGCTCTATACCGAAAGAAGCACCGATGAGGAAGGAAATACCATCGCTATCAGGGCGAACACCATCCCTTCATTCAGCAGGTACAAGACATCAGGTGGGGCAATCCTGAGGTCCTTCGACTTTGGTGACCCCAAGGAACTCTATGTTGACAACCTCTCCCTGGGCACAAATTCATCCATCTACGACCAGTATTGGAAGGATTATTTGTCGGACCAGTACAACGTCAACGCCAGGGTGGTTACCTGTTATGTGCTGTGGGACAGGATAGTAAAGGAAGAACTTCAGAGAAGGTTCTGGTTCTTTGACAACTCCATCTGGATGCTTAACCGTATAATCGACTACGATTTGAACGGATACAAGCCAACCAAGTGCGAGTTTGTCAAAATCATCAACACCGTAAACTACACCAAAGCCCAGATACTTCCTGTTACCAGGGCGAATGACGGTACTTCCTATGATGACCCTGAGAACCCGAGACCTCCTGTCACCAAATCCTCTGATGACCCTTGGAATGGTTATGACCCTACGGGCAACCCTTGTACGATTATCACCTTCCAGGACCCTCTTACGGAAGCATACTGTGTGAGCAACTGGGACACCAACCGGGATGGAAAACTGGATATTTGCGAGGCTGCTGCTGTTGAATCCCTGGGAACAGTATTCAAGGGAACCGGAATTGAATATTTTGACGAAATTGTCTACTTCACCGGAATAAGTGGTATAGAAGCAGGGGCATTCAGTGGTTGTACCAATCTGGACCACATAATTCTTCCGGATAACATCGATTACATCAGGGATAACGCTTTCAAGGATTGTACTGGTCTTACCTACATAAGGGTTGAGAGTACAGACCCTCCTGTTTTGGGTGAAGGTGCATTCGATAACGGAAACGATTGCCCGATTATCATCAATTGCAACTACATTGATGACTTCAGAGCCCAGTGGCCAGAATACGCTTATAGATTCCAGTGCGGTGTTGGTCCTGATACGGGAGATACCGGCTCAACGCTGATTCTTGCCACTTCAATAACCTTATCTGTAGCCGATGTGGTTGACTCTGGTGTTGCTTCCTACACCCTGGAGCCTTCCAATGCCAATAATTACAGCATAAGTTGGAGTTCTTCCGATACTTCACTGGCGACAATTGACAGTAATGGGCGAATAACAGCCCTGGGGAATGGACAGGTTACCATCTGTGTCTATGAGAATGTTGCAGGATTGTCCGACTGCAAGACCATAAATGTCTCCAAGACACCTTCCGGATACGGTTGGATAGAGGTTGTTCCACCTTCGATGCTTGTGGATTACACTTCCGGACAAATTACATTTAATATTACAACAGAAAACATCGTTTAATATGGCGAATTTGAACTTAACGCATAGCGGAAATATGAACATCACCAGTGCCTCCATCGGTCCCGGGGGCACTCTTGATGTGCAATACGAGCCTAATGACACTGGTTATATAACCGGATGGACAACTAATCCTGTATCCGGATTGGATGATTATGAAACTGGGGAAACTCTCACAGTAAGGTTTACCCCTCAGTTTTCAGGAACTGTCCTTTCAGAGACATTTGTTGTTTCCGGTTATGATGAAGCAGGTGTACGGAGAAGCGACACCTCTGTCTTGAAACAAGGATATGACACCGATGTTAGGAATTATACTGGTGGAACCCGCCTGTGGCTTGCTGTTGCTTGTACTATCAACTCAAGTGCTGCTACAGCAAATTATATTGACGTAAATATAACCTTGGACTCAAGAGATATAAGAGATTTTGCCTTAATTATGTATCCGAGTGGCATCTATAAAAGAGTAGGATATACTTTTAATGGTTATATTGAGACACCAACTCCTACTGCCATCACTTCACTTAATGTTGTTGTTCCAGATGAGATTGTAGATTACGGACAAGCATCTGCAGTTTATGCCCCTTCATCAGCAACTGTAAATCTGGTTTACTCACTAGAGGGCAACGATGGAGAAGCAACAATTGACCCTGTTACAGGCGAAATCACAGTTCTCACAAATGGAGACGTTTGGGTTTGTGTTACAGACACTATTTCCAATTTAAGTTCTTGTAAGAATGTTATAGTTACAAGTTCTGACGAGCCAAGTCCAGATACTGGCATTACAGGAAATACATTCTGTGTCTACTATAATGTCACATCAACCACTGAACCTACTTGGATAGGCTCATACGCATATAGTGTACCACCTGGAGATACACCGCACACCACAGATTCTCAATTTGTTTCAGCGAGATTGGCGGATGGGACGGATGTACCGTTGGTTGTGGAGAATTATGCAATGTACTATACTTTCCCGGAGACAGGTGTACAAAGGGTGTATTATACAGTAACAGAAAACGCTATTCCTGATGGTGCTTTCGCTTTCCACCCAGATTATACGCCTTATCCTGTAACATCTCTTATAGGCGTTGAAACATTCGATGATATAACGACTATTGGTTATGATGCGTTTTTCCATATAGGAAGCCTTAAAACTTTAATAATTCCAAATGTAACCCATATTGGATATGAGGCTTTTTTAGGTTGTACAGGTTTGACAGGTGATTTGGTATTGCCAGACGGTTTTGAGAAAGTGGAAGCCTGGAGTTTCGATGGTTGTACTGGTTTAACAAGTATTACTTTCCCAAGCACCTTTGCTTATCTTACAGAAGCGGCTTTTTGGGGATGTTCTAGCCTTACAGCGGTGACATTTTTAGGCGAAGTACCGCCAACTTATATAGGTGTTGACCCATCAAGTAGATATTATGAGCCTCCATTTGGTCGGAATCATAATTTCCCGATATACGTACCTTGCCAATCTCTTATGGCTTACAGGGAGGCTTATCCTTATTATGCAAACCAAATGAGGTGTTCTGGAGAAGTGGTAACCGCACTTACGCTCTCTATTGCAGAGGAAATAGTTGAGAATGGTGTAGCAATCCCTATCATTTCACCGGAAGTATATCAGCCATTGTATGAATTCACCTCATCCAATCCAGAGATAGCAACGATTGACAGTGGTGGAAACATAACAGTTCTCACCAATGGGCTTGTTACTTTCTGTGTTACGGAACTTGGAAGTGGCTTGAGTGATTGCAAAACCGTAAGGGTTAGAAGGGCAGTATATATTGACGACATCAACATCGTAGTTCCTGATTACGTTGTTGGTGGAGCTGCGAGTGCAACTTATACCCCATCAGACGGTACAGTTTCTCTGGTTTATAGTTCATCAAACCCTGAAATTGTCTCGATTGACCCGTCTACTGGTGCTATGACAGTTAGCGAAAGTGGTACTACAACTATTACTGTTAGGGATGTTTTAACCAACAAGTCAGATTCCAAGACAGTTACTGCTTATGAATCCATTGACCCTTCATCTTATACAGACAAATACCTTACGTTTGAGATTATCAATGGAGGTAATGTTATACTTAAGTCAGGACTTGCTACCGGAATAACGATAGATGTCAGGATAAACGGTGGCAGTTGGCAAACCAAGAAACCGAAGAGCGGAACAACTGTCAACATCGCTGTTGTACCAGGAGATAAACTGGAGTTCAAAGCAGCCAGAGACAAGTATAACCACACCATATTCGGAAGTTCTGGTGGTTGTAGATTCAACCTATCAGGTAACATTATGAGTATTCTGAAACAAAACACATTTGCTACAACGAAAAGAATAGACGAAACATATGCTTTCAGAGATTTGTTCAGGGGTTGTTTAGGTGTGGTTGATGCTGGAGACCTTGTTATGCCAGCAACAGCACTTACAAATGGGTGTTATTGGGGGATGTTTCAGGGTTGTACCAATATGACAAGGGCACCTTTCCTTCCAACAACAAGGGGAGCAGATAGAACCAGTTGGTGCTACAGGAATATGTTCTACGGATGTAGTAGTTTAAGTTATGTTAAGTGTTATTTAAGTGTACTATATCCTTCAAATGGGAACGTTACTGACTGGCTCGTAGGTACCGCCACAAATGGGGTTTTCATAAAGGCTAGGGGTGCAGACACTTCGAATTTGCAAATTCCTTCCACTTGGCTGATTCTTGACGCATAAAAACCAAACCCATATAAATGATATTTAATTAAAAACTCATTTATATGGCTGAGGAAATCAAAAAGGTAATATCCATAGATACCAAGGGTGCTGAAAGCGTAAAGGACCTCATAGATAAGGTTGAGAAACTGAGAGGCATTCTCAAAACCCTTGATGAAACATCAGATGAATACAAAACTACCCTGGGTGAATTAAAATCCGCCCAGGATAGCCTTTCATCGTCTCTTGGTGAGAATAAAACCAAGGCAGAGGCGGCTGAGGGGTCGTATAATGCCCTTGCACAGCAGATGAAGGTCCTGAAAAAGGAATGGAAGGCAACATCTGACGAAGCGGAGAGAAACGCACTTGGCAAGGAAATAAAGGGCATCAATGACCAACTCAAGACCCTTGACCAATCCATCGGTAACAATCAAAGAAATGTCGGTAACTATGCAGGCTCCTTCCAATCCCTGAAACAGGAGATTAGGGAAGCCAGGGACATTATGGCTGGTGCTGCCAGGGGTTCTGACGAATATGCCGCTGCTGCAAAGAGGGCTGCTGACGCTGCTGACCAACTTAAGGATATGCAGATGGAGATTTCCAACGGTGCTTCCGGTCTTGATAACAAGTTCTCCGTTATGACCAATATGCTTGGCAGTGTATCCGGTGGTTTTGCCGCTGTCCAGGGTGCTATGGCTCTGTTTGGTGCTGAGAGTGAGAACTTGCAGAAGACATTTGTTAAACTCCAGGCTGCTATGTCTATGACCCAGGGGTTGAAGGCTCTTGCTGAACTTCCAAAGGGTCTCAATGCCGCTAAGATTGCTTTTGGTGGTGTTACAACCGGTGTTAAGAACTTCATCAAATCCCTTAATCTGGTAAAGGGTGCTATTGCGGCTACCGGTATCGGTCTTCTCCTTGTTTTGCTTGGTGAACTCATCGCAAACTGGGATGCTGTTACTGAGGCAGTGAGCAACTTTGTCGGTGGGATGGATGGTCTTACCGAGAAACTTGCCGGTGTTGCAAATGTCATCAAGAACTTCATCACCGGTCCAATAAAGGCATTAGGTCTTGCTTTCAAGGGACAGTTCTCAGAAGCCTGGGAAGCATTCAAGGACGGTTTCAAGATTTCTGCCAACTATGTTGAAGGAAGGCAGGCACAAGTTGTAAAGAACGTCCAGAAGGCAGAGCAGAAGAAGAGGGAGGAATACGACAAGACCAAGGATGACTATATCAAGGATATGGAAGCCCAGTACGGTGCCGACTGGAAGTACACCAAGGATGGTCAGAAGGCTTACAGGGAGTATTTCAACAACAAACTCAGTATGTACAAGAAGGATTCCGAAGAGTACAAGAAGGCTCAGAGGGATATGTGGTCATACGAGAGGGAGTTGAAGGAGCAGTCAGGAAAGGGTTCTGGAAAATCCGGAGGAAGTTCCAAGACAAAAACCGGTAAATCTGAAGCCGATAAAGCCGCTGAGGAAGCCGCAAAGTGGAGAGAAGAACTTGAAGAGGCACAGAAGAAAGGCAGGGATGCAATGAATGAACTCCTTTCAGATGCATACCAGAAAAGGTTGAAGGCTTACAGAGACAGTATTGTAGAGGTTGGTCAGGGTATCCAGAAGGCATTTGAGGTTGAGCCTCTATTGAGAAGGAACAATGAGGTACTTTCCCAGGCTGAAGGTATTCTTGGAAAGTACAGTGCTGATATTGCAAAGGCATATGATTACAACATAGGTCAGGCACAGATATTCTATGATGCTTTGAAGGATAAGAACAGGGTTGTGCTTGACAGTGAACTCGAAATGCTTGCAAAAAAACTCCCGGAAGATGTATTCAACACAGTACGGAAGGCAACAGATACCATTATGAAAGGTACTGGTGCTGCTCTTGATGAATACACACAACTTATCATAAAGGGTGTTGGTAACTTGACGGAGGAAGAAAAGAAAACCTTCGACATTTACAAAAAACTCATTGCTGAGAGTGCCAGGATTGGTAATATTTCTGCAGCTGATATAATGGGTTATTACGACAGTGTTATCAAACTCACAAAGGACTTCGAAGCGGAAGAAAAGAAGTTTGAAAAGACGCAAGAGGCTCTTCTGAAACAAATGGAAGAACATCTGAAAGAAGCCGCTTACGAGGCACTTGAAATAGATGAAGAACTCCGTTATCAAATTGAAACTTTGCTCAAGGAAGGTGGTTTTGACCGCATTCCAACTAAACTTGAAGAGGCAATTGCTGAGAGTGCTCCGAAACTGTATAAGTTCATTGAAGAAGTAAGGAATAGGGCAAATATAACCTATGAGAGCATTATTGGGCAGATTGCAATGTATAAGCAAATATTGTCTTCGACACTGAGTGACGCTGATAAAATGTCAGAGTTGTCAGCACAGAATGAAGTACAGAATATTGCAAAACGCCAAAAGTTCTGGTCATCTGTTTTCGATTGGAAGTCCCAGGAGGACAGGAATAGGTTCGATGATGAAATCAAGTACAACAACCAGATGCTTATTTATGAGACGGAAAGGATAAACTCGCAAATAAAGCAGAAGGAAATTGAGAAGGAGTTGTATGAAGAGGGTTCTACTGAGAGGGCACAGTTGGCGACAGAGATAGCCCAGTTGGAGATAGAGCAGAGCAACCTCGTAACTGAAACTGTACTTAAAAACGAAGACATCCAGATGGAGAAGTACAGGCTGGTTGCTGATGGTAGAAGGAAACTTGTTGAAAAGACCGCTGAAACCATAGGCAATGTTGGTAACTTCCTTATGAACCAATCTGATGCCTTAACCAAGAAGTATAAGAAGGACGGAGAATGGCAGAATAAGGAGAAGGAGAAGCAGGCGGAGAAGATGTTCAATGTTGGTAAGGCTCTCGCAATCTCCGAAGCGGTTGTTTCTACCTACCAGGGTGCTCAGGAAGCATTCACCTCACTCGCTTCCATACCTTATGTTGGTCCTGCTCTTGGTATCGCTGCTGCTGCCGCTGCTGTCACTGCAGGTATGCTCAGAATCCAGAGCATCGCCTCCCAGAAGTTTGGTGATGATGGTAATGTTTCTGATGCAAGTTCTTCTGTCGGCATCACTTCCGCTGTTGCTGTTCCTCAGTTGGAAAGCACACCGTATTCCTACACTTCTACAATTACTGACGCTAAGGACGAAGATGAGTTGAATAAGCCGGTTATTGTGAAGGTTGTTGACATTGAAGACGCAATGAAAGTACAAGAGAGTAGACAAGTTGAAACATCATTCTGATAAATTATATTTAAGATAAACGATTGTTATGTTATACAAAGGTAAAAAAGTATATAAAGCAACACTTACTGAGAATCCTGAGGAAACCGGGATGTACTTTATCAGTTTGGTCGATTGTCCAGCCGTAGAAAGCAATTTTTTAGTTTTTAACAAGGATGAAGAAGTAAAAACTTTATCTTTTAAGGTTGAAAATGACGAAAAGCGGATTGTCACAGGGTTGGTTATGAGTTGCAACACCCCAATACTGAGGCAAGATAGTGAAGGTCTTTATTACATTCTTTATGATGAAGAGACCATTATTGCTATGACAGAGCGTTTTCTTGCCCTTGGTTTGGCTAATAATGTTGATGCTATGCACTCATTCCAGACAGAGGAAGGCATTTTTTTAAGGGAAATCTACATAAAAGACAGTAAAAGAGGTATTTCCCCTAAGGGTTTTGAGGATGTTGAGGATGGTTCTTTGTTTGCCACCTATCACATTGAAAATGAAGATGTATGGAAAAAGGTAAAATCGGGCGAATTTAAGGGTTTTTCTCTTGCTGGTATATTTGCTGAAGAGGAATATTGCAAAGTTGATGACATTACAGACGAAGAGTTTGAGGAAGTAATGGATTTGGTACACCAGATTGAGAAATTATTGAAAAAGGGGGACTAAACAGCCTCCCCTTAAAGAAATGGGTTTTTAGAACGCTTTCCCCATTTCTTATATTTAGTTATAAAACTCGTTGAGTATGAATATTAGAATGGAAAAACTAAAGAGAGCATTAAAGAACCTTTTGATAGAGTACCGTTCCATAAATACGGACGGTGGTGTACTTGTTTACGATGGCGAAGAGGACGCAGCAACCGGAACATCTGTTTATGTTGTTGATGAGGAAGGCAATCGCTCAGTCCCTGAAGACAAGCAGTATGTAGATGAAGAAGGCACAATCTATACAGTTGAGGGTGGGGTTATCACAGAGATTATCCCAATCCAGGAACAACCGGACGAACAACCAGAAGAGCAGCCCGAAGCACCAGCCGAGGAACCTGTTGAGGAAACCCCGGAAGAGCCAGCAGAGGAGCCAGTAGAGGAACAACCCGTTGAGGAACCGGCAGAAGAGGAACCAGTTGAGGAACCTGCTGAAGAACCTGTCGAAGAACCGGTTGAAGAGACCCCGGTTGAAGAGGTTGAGGAAGTTGCTGAAGAAGCAAACGAACTGGCAGACCAGGTACAGGCACTTGAAGAGAAAGTCAATGCCCTCGTAGAGGAAATTGAGCAACTTAAGGCTTTCAAGGCTACTGTTGAAGCAATGTCTGCAGGCAAACCGGCTCAGGAAATGTTCAGGGAAGCATCAATCGACCCTAACAGAAGCAATAACAAGGAATTGGCGAACCTTCAGAAACTGTTCAACTAATCCAAATATACCTACTTGAGACCCCGAGGACCTAAATCCCCGGGGTTTATTGTTATTCAGCGTATTTCCAGATGAAGCCGCTAGCAGTTTTTATTCTCCCGGAACAGGCATAAGAAATGTTATTTATTCCGGTTTCTTTATGTGCTTGTGAAATTGAAGGATAAAAGTGGAGTATTTCATTATCCTTTGAAAGTTTTATGACCCATCTTTTGTTGTAGGTGTTGTTGGTCATAGTCTTGCTAACCTTCTTCTTGAATTCTTCGCTTTTGGGTTTGTTTTTTCTGATATTGCTTAGATGCTCAAGTGTAAGTGGGTTATTGATATTCCCAGCCGGGGAAACCCAGTGAATGTTTTCTGCTCTGTTATCAGTTCTTACCCTGTTTTTATGGTCCACTTGGGCACCTTCGAAGTATTCTCCGCAGATTTCCGGGAATGCAAAAGCAATTAGCCTGTGTAACAAGCAATATTCTATCTTCCCATTTGACCTCAGAGATACAACTATATACCCACTTTTCTTCGGCTTCGGGTTTAATAGCCTCCCTGTTTTTTTGTTTTTGATTTTTCCGGTATTGCTAACCAAGTATTCTCGACCTGAAACCTCTCTCCAAATCTCTTCCATACGCCATTCTTTTAGCAAATATACCAAAAATTTGACGATTTAGAAAGTATCTACATTTCAAAATAAAATAATAAGAATTAAAAAGATAATAAATTATGGCAAACGCTAACATTGTTTCAGGACTTTCTGCTTTCGTTGACGAGCAGAGGTACCCTCTTCTTCGCAAGGCTATTCTTGAAGGTAACTCTATCAGCAAGATGGTCCCTCAGCTTGGTATCAAGACCAAGGCTAAAATCAACTACATCAGCACTGACGCTGATTTCCAGGATGGTTCCGAGTGTGGTTTCAACCCTTCCGGTACGACTGAGTACACCCAGAGAGAGATTGAGACCGGTATCATCAAAGAGGAACTTGAGTGGTGCTTTAAGGTCCTCTGGGGCAAGTACCTTGAGAACCAGTACAGGGTTCAGGCTGACCCTCAGGCTATGCCTTTCGAGCAGGAAATCACTGACGAACTCGTAAAGAAAATCAACAGGAAACTTGAGAAGGCTGTCTGGCAGGGTGACAAGACCAGTGCAGATGCAAACCTCAACAAGTTCGATGGTCTTTTGAAGATTCTTGCCGGTGAAAGTGCAAACACTATCAATGTAACTGACATTGCTTCTTCTGCAACCGCTTACGATGTTATCAAGGCTGTCATTATGGCTATGCCGGAGGAACTCCTTGAGAAGGACGCTGTTGTTCTCGTTTCTCCTGAACTTTACAGGGATTTCACTATGTATCTCGTAGAGTGCAACCTCTATCACTTTGACCCTAGCAACGGTATCGTTACTGACAACGGTTACCTCTTCCCTGGCACCAACATCAGAGTTGAGAAGGTCCTCGGTCTTAGCGGTTCCAAGAAGGTCATCGGTACTTACTGGAAGAACCTCTTCTACGGTGCTGATATGCTCGGTGAGGAAGAGAGATTCCGTCTCTGGTACGATGAGGAAGATGAGATGTTCCGCTTCAGGGCTCTCTGGAACTCAGGTGTACAGGTCGCTTTCCCTGATGAGGTAGTAATTGCTGAGGCTAACTAATCGAATGGGGTAGCATTCAACACTACCCCATTTTATAAAACCTAAAAATAACAATTAAAAACCGATAAAAGATATGTCATTTTGTAATGTAAATATTGCTGGTCTTTGCAAGGACTGCGATGCTTCCAGGGGTGGTATCGTTGAGGTTTACGCTGCTAACTATGCAGATGTAACGCCTGCTTTCAGATACGATGGAGAGGAGCAAGTCCCTGCAACCAGGGCAGAGGTTACGGGCATTACCGTCAACTCTGGTGCTTCCTTCTACAAGTATGAGTTCCGTAAGGGTACTGGTTCTATGACCTCCACCCTTAACATCGATGAGGCAAATGGTGTGAACTATGTTTCCACCGAACTTGTTCTCCAGTTCTCTAAGATGGAGACAAGAAAGAGGATTGAGATGGCTGCTTTGGCTGTCGGAGAACTCGTTTTCATCGTCAAGGATGCTAATGGTAGATATTGGTATCTTGGTGCTGATGAGGCAGTTACCGCTTCCGCAGGTTCCGGACAGACCGGACAGGCAATTGGTGACGGTAACTTCTACACCATCACTCTTCTTGATAACGCTGATTCCTGGCCAAGCGAGGTTCTTCCTTCAGTGGTTGAGGGTCTTAATCCTACTTGTCCTCAGGTCTAATTCTTCACCGCTACACTACTCATTCCGATAGTGTGTTCGTCCCCTGGGAGTTCTTCCCGGGGGATTTTTGTTACATAAACCCACAGGGGAAAAAATATATTTACTATAAAACTGATAATATGAGAGCAAATGAGTTGCGTAAATACAAAACACTGGATATAACCGAACTGTCCGGAAGTCCTTGGAACAATGCCGAGAAGGTACTTGGTCTCGATGAGAATGATAAGGTGATTATGGCTGAACCTGATGATGTCGTAACACCTGAATATGTTGATAACGCAATTGACCAGGCAATGGAGGCAGAAACTGCAAGAACTGAGGATGCTTATGCCAAGAAGGACGAAATCCCGGATATGGAGGACTATTACACCAAGGAAGAGGTCGATGAAGCCATTTCCGGAATTACTGTTGACCTTTCCGACTACTATACAAAGGAAGAGGTTGACGAACTCATTGAGGAAATTCCGGAACCTGATTTGTCTAACTACTACACCAAGGGTGAAACAGACGGTGCAATCAGTACCGCCCTTGTACCTTATGCAACAAAGGGTTGGGTTGAGAGCAAAACCTATGTCAATGGGGCTTTCGTTGATGCCAAGGTGAATGAGGCAATGCAGAGTGAGACCGCCCGTACTGAATCTACTTATGCAAAGCCTTCAGACATTCCTTCCCTTGACGGTTACGCTACAGAAGAGTATGTTGATAATGCGGTTTCTTCTGCTACCCAGGATATGGCAACGGAGCAGTATGTGAATGATGCCATTGCAGCAATACCAGTGGTTGATTTGAGTGGCTACGCCAAGACAACCGCTGTCACTCAGGATATTCAGACAGCAATAGCAACTGAAACTGGCAGGACTGAAAGTGTATACGCAAAGAAGAGCGAGATTCCTTCCCTGGATAATTACTACAACAAGGACCAGGTGGATGCTAAGGTTTCTGCGGCAGAGCAGTATGCTGATTCAATAGTTGAGGGTCTTGCAACAGAGACCTACGTTGATGATGCGATTGCAGCCATTCCTCCGGTTGATTTGAGCGGTTACGCTTTAATTTCGTCTGTAACTGCGGATATAAATACCGCAATTGCAAACGAAACTGCGAGGACTGAAAGTACTTATGCAAAACCTTCTCAGATACCTTCTTTGGATGGCTATGCTACTGAACAGTGGGTAGAATCTCAGGGTTATCTTACCGAACACCAGGACCTTTCTGCTTATGCCAAGACCACAGCGGTTACCCAGGACATCCAGACCGCTATGGCGGCAGAGACCGCTAGGACAGAATCCACTTACCTGAAAGAGCACCAGAGTTTGGATAATTACTACACCAAGAGTGAGGTGGATGCTGACTTTGTATCTGCCGCTACTGCTGTTGGTCGGGCAATTGACACTGCTGTTCAGGGGCTTGCTTCCGAGGATTATGTGGACAACGCTGTTGCTGGTCTTGCGACCGAGGAATACGTTGATAACGCTGTTGCAGGTATTGTCTTTCCTGAGGATTACGCAACCACAGGGGATGTGGCTAATGCAGTCGAAGGTCTTGCTTCTGAAAGTTATGTGGATAATGCAATTTCAACTGCTACTCAAGGTATGGCTACCCAGGATGACCTGGAGGGGCTTGCTTCTGAAAGTTATGTGGATGATGCTGTAAATGGTGTTGTCCAGGGTATCGGAATGCTTGGAATGGTCAACGATGTATCTGCCAACGGCGGAACTGTGACCGTAAGGAAAACCGGAATGGAAAACGGACAGATTGTAACCGGAAGCACATCATTTAACATTGTCCGTCCGGAAGATTTGGATGCCGCTATGGATGCCGCAAGTGCTTGGACAGATGCGACCTATGCGAAGAAAACGGACATCCCTTCTCTCGCTGGTTATGCTACTGAGGCTTGGGTTGAAGGGAAGGGTTATATTACTGGGGTTACCGTTGATGATGAACTCTCCAGTTCTTCCACTAATCCTGTGGAGAACAAGGTTATCTATGAGGCACTTAATGGTGTCACATCCACAACCCAGTTGGAAATGACAAGTGCTTCTACTAATACTGTAGAGTTTAGTAATGGTATACCTGCTTTGTATCTTTATGATACAAACCATCCTGATTATCAGGTTGCATTTCTGGGTGATGCACAGGTTGAACTTGGTGTGGATACAATCTACATAAGAAGGTTGGTGGTAAATGGACGAAGAAAATATCCTAGTAATGGTACCCAATTCATAGATTCGGTAGATAAATTAGGCAATAAAATCTATTACGAAGGCACTAATGGACAAATAGTATTCATAAGTAGCAAACTTGATGGTACTTTTGACTATTACTTGGTTTACAATAAGGTTGATAATTATGTTGTTTTTTACAAGACACTTCCTACGATAGTTGATGTAACTGACCATACTGCAAGCATCTCAGATATACCAACCGCACAGGATGGTTCTGATTTTAATAAATTTGTTTATTTTAATACGAGTGACACAGAATATGGTAATGTTGTGTCTAAAGTATACGGTGGTCCAAACCAGGTAATCGGCGAAAATAAGACAGATAGTCATCCAGCTGTCTCCATAAATACCTCGTATTGGGGTCGTATATATAATGATGTATCTTCAAATACTCCTTTGCCTTATGGTAATGAGGTTGTTGGAGGTGCGAAGACGGCAAGGGATAGTGTCACCATAGACAAAGCAGAACAAGCCCTCAGCGGTCTTACGGAAACTATCACTCTTACACTTGGTAGTGCTTCTACTGATACAATACGGTTAAACTGGAACCAAGTACAGTTGCTTGAAACAGACACTCCTAGGTATCTTGTAGCAGAACTAACACCTAATGCTTTTAATTATGTCGAAACACTAAGTATTGGGGGCATAATTTATATTGTTATAAACCGTAATTACGCTACAAGTACAGGTTTTGACCAGAGAGGCACATACCAACTGGCAGTAAAAGGAAACGATAGTCCTTTAATGACTATAGATTGTTCCAATCATCAGACACAAAATTATCTTATTATCGACAAGGAACTTCTTACCCTTACGATAGCCGAGAATTTGACCATCACCAGGGCGAAGAACATCCAGGAAGCACTTGATAACATCCCTCAGCCGGATATGAGTGATTATGTATCAAAGGATGAACTTACTGGTAGTACTGAACAGCAGGCGATAGAAATCGGGGCTGATGATACTGGTGCTACAATAACTATATACAGTCCTAATGGATTGGAAACCCTTAATTTGAAATCCACAAGTGTAAATAAATACAAAGTGTTGGATATTTCAGGATGGGCAACCAGTACGAATATCTGGCCACAGTTCTTCTCATATTCAGGTATTTCACAAATGGGATTCCAGGATTTTGTTATGATGGCGTTGGATACGCCTTACACTTTAACACAAGGTGAGGGAAACCATTCACAGATTACTTTTAGCGGTACATCTCCTAGATATATTGTATTGAATATCGAAGACAATACTGTGTATGTAAGTGATAATCTTCCAAGTGTTGCTGTTGAAGTCCCAGGTGTCCTTGATGATTATGCAAAGACAACTGCGGTTACGGAAGATATTGCTTCTGCTATCGCAGCTGAGACCGCAAGAACTGAATCAACGTATCTGAAGGAACACCAGGACATCAGCGGAAAACTTGACAAAACAGATTTCAATACCTACACTGGAGCAACCGAAACTGCTCTGGCGGAGAAACTTGATGCTTCCGCTTATACGGTTGACAACGCAATTGACAGTGCTAGCACAAACCCGGTTGAGAACAGGGTTGTTGCAAATGCTCTTGACAACAAGGCTGAGAAGACAAATGTGGATGCCAATACAGATTCGAGGTACTTCCCCCTATGGAATTCAGATGGTGTCGTCATAGGCAAATATGGGAATATAGTATATAAGGTTGGTTTTGGTATAAATGGTTGGACCTACAACATCTATAGGGACAAAAAAAGTGAAGCACTTCCTTCAATATACGCTCCTATTTCTGCCGGAACTCAAGGACAGATACTGGTAAGTACAGGAGGTAAACCTGTGTGGTCCGACAACAACTTTGTCACTTCCGGGGATGTGGCAACCCAGATTGGAACGGCAATAGAAAGTGAAACTGCCAGGACTGAAAGCACCTACGCAAAACCATCCCAGATTCCTTCCTTGAATGGCTACGCAACGGAACAGTGGGTTCAGAACCAGGGTTATCTCACACAGCACCAATCACTCGCTGAATACTATACCAAGACCGAGATAGACGGTATGATTGGCGACATTGAATCATTACTAGCAAGCATTTAATTATGAGTATAGCAACAGAAATTTCAAGGCTTCAGACAGCCAAGGCAAGTATTAAGACAGCGATTGAGGATAAAGGGGTTGCAGTTCCATCATCTGCAACCCTGGAAACCTATGATGAGTATATCCAGCAAATAAGTACCGCACCTGCCGCTCCGGAATATTTTAGGATTACAAACAGGACATCAGATAATGGTACAATAACCATTACAAAAGCGACTAACGCACCTGTTATATCTTTCAGAGTTAGAACTGGAGCCAATGGAACTTGGGGAAATGTTGTTTCGACAACTACCAATACAACAAACCTGTATATAAATCCAAACAGTTTTATTGAATTTGCAGGTTTCAACCCATCTGGTGCGACATCAACAGCAAACACCTACAATATCAAGGTAAATGTCGCCCATAATGTAAGCGGAGACCTCAGCACCTTCATCCAAACTCCATTTTATCCAAATTTCTTCCTGGACAATGTAAATTTGATAGATGCTTCAGGTCTTATACTTCCAGGAGATAATCTGGCGGATAACGCTTACTTCCGAATGTTCAGAGGATGTACAGGTATGACTTCGGCACCTGCAGTGTTGCCAGCACAAAATATGAGTATGCGATGTTATTCCCAGATGTTCAGAGATTGTACTTCACTGGTCAATCCTCCGGCTCTACCAGCAACAGCACTCACAGATTCCTGTTACGAGGCTATGTTCAACTCTTGTACATCGTTGACAACCGGTCCGGATTTGAAGGCGAAGGTATTGAATGTCAAATCGTACCAGAATATGTTTTACAATTGCTCTTCGCTTTCATCTGTTGTTTGCCTGGCAACGGACATAAGTGCAACAAACTGTTTGAACGCTTTTATGTCAGGTGTTGGTAGTGGTGGAACACTCTACTGCGACAGCACTATGGTGAACGAATGGACAAGCAGAGTACCATCAGGTTGGTCTGTACAGGTCTATTCAGAATAATACTAAAACTAACCCAATTTCCCCCGAAGTTCAAACGACTTTGGGGGAATTTATATTTAGAATAAAGAGATTTTTATGGATATTGGATTTGAATACCTTTTAATCATTCAGAACACAACCACCAAGAAAATCTATCCATTCTTGGTTGGTGATTGCCAGGATTCCCGTATGTACTACCACTTTGAGGATGTGGATTTGAGGGAACTGGAGGTTGGTGAGCATCGCTACCTGCTTTTCGAAGCCCCGGAAGAGGATGCAAGAACTGTTGTCCTGCAAAATGACCCCAGAAATACGACTGTGACGCAGAACAAGTATATCCTTGTATCTGACAACAAGATTATAACCGCTGATGATGTGGTTCTTGTCTATACAGGCGAGGATTACCAGGCACCTCTTTGCTGCAAGGCTACCGGTCTCATAAAGGTTGGTGATTATGCAGCAAACAACAAGCAGTGGGACAAGCCAATGGAATATAAGCAGTACAAGAAATAATAAGTATGGAGAATAATATAAGTTTGAGATTTTCGGCAATTGACCCGGTTTTGGTACAGTCCATACCGGAGCCTATCGAGAAGGATTACGGAAACAATAGTTTTATGTATTGGGGTAGTGATAACGCCTACCCACAGTTCTTGTTTGACCTTTCACAGAATTGTGCAGTCCTTGGTTCAATTGTACAGGGTATTGTTGATTATGTGAAGGGTAACAATGTGACAAGTACAATAATGTCGCAGGAGGAAGCAGAAGACCTTATTGAAAAAACTGCTTCCGATTACGCTATATTTGGTCTTTTCTATTGGCAGATAATTAGGAATCTCGCAGGAAAGGTGCAGAAGATTGTCTGGTTGGATGCAAGGTATGTTCGTTCCGATAAAGACAATAACTTGTTTTATTATTCAGAGAATTTCGGAAAACGCTACGGAAGAACAAACAATGCCATTGTTTACCCGAGATACAACCCCGATAGGCTAGACCCGGAGAGTGTTATTTGTGTGAAGACACCTAACAGTAGGGGTGTATACGGTTCTCCTATGTGGTCTGGGGCTATAAGGGATGCTGTGATTCAGACAAAGATTGAGACGTTCCACCTTAATGAATTGAATAACAATTTTATGGGTTCAGCGGTCATCAGTTTCAATAATGGACAGCCGACTGATTTGGAAAAGAAAGAAATTGAGAAAAACGTCTTTGAAAAGTTTGGCGGGGCTGAAAATGCTGCGAGATTCCTTCTCATATTTAATGATTCAAAGGACAACGCAACCACTGTGGAGAGGCTTACTTCAGATGACCTTCCTGACCGTTATGAAAACCTTGCAAAACGAACCAGAGAACAATTGTTTATTGCGTTCAGGGCAACTCCTTCACTTTTTGGTCTCGCTACGGCTGACAACGCATTCAACAACGAGGAATACGAACAATCATTCAAGTTATTCAATCGCACCGTCATTAGACCTATCCAAACCAAGATAACATCAACACTTGCTAAGTTGTTTAATAGTACGGATGT
>Ga0326511_10000334_pt1 | contig 40742 bp, 69 predicted proteins | sample 0_2496_0518_D_FD_203701 | JGI IMG/M metagenome (GOLD analysis project Ga0326511, IMG submission 203701) | Bovine rumen microbial communities from UC Davis, California, United States - 0_2496_0518 | ecosystem: Host-associated > Mammals > Digestive system > Stomach > Rumen | place: USA... | reverse complement strand
TTCTTATGACAATTCCTAACTTTGCTAACTTACGGCAAGCGAGTTCCACAAAAGCGTCTTGGTTATATTCCAACGTATCATCAAATATATACGTTGCTACCCATTCGGCAAATTGCCTCGTCTGTTGCTCTTGCTTTTGCAATTCCATTACATAATCAAACAGTTCATTCATTTCATGTTCACTTTCACAATCATTAAGATAGTCCGTATTCAACTGCATTATTTCTTCTCTTGTCATTCTTCTTTACTCTTTCTATTTTACTCTTTCTATTTATAAAATGTTTACAATAATGTCTATCCCGGTTTTGAATCGCCACCCAGATACTTTCGGGCAGTTTGACTACTAACTCTATTTCTGCCATATTTATTCCTCACTTTCTGCCTGTTCTTCATCTTCTATATCGTCCTCACAATCAGAAGTCATATTGTTAAAACATCCTCGTAATATATTATAAAATCCATCTGATAGAGCGTTGCTCTGTCTTAACTCATTAGCTGTACATTCTATCTCTGTTACTGTTGTTTTAATTTTCATTCACTCGCCCTCACTTTCTACCCATTCAAATTGTTTGCATCTGTTCCAATAGTTTCTCTGTTTATCGTAATGCTCGGATTTAAGATTCTTGCAATAAAAGTGTTTATCCTTTCCGTAATAACTCCATTCGCACTAAAATTTACAATGTGCACAATAGATGTTTGATTTTTTGTTTTATCTATTGGTCATTTATTCATTCCTTATCCTCACTTTCCTGTAGCTCTGTGTACTTCTTTTCAATTCGTTCAAGATTATCCGCAAACTCATTTAAAGCTTGTGTAACTTCCCTTGATTCGGCAATAATATTTTTCAGATTCATTTCTGCTGTGATTTCATACGTTGCCATTATTCTCCCCCTCTGTACTTGTCGATAATCTGCAATACATCGTGTAATGTTATGGCTGGCTCATTTTCTCGTCCCACTGTTATGCAACATTTATGTTCAATCTCCTCCCTAACCGGCGACAGTGTTCCGTATAAAGTTTTTCTTGTCATGTCTATTCTTCCCCTTCCACCTTAACAATCACATTCTGTCCTGTTAATTCTTTATAAAGTTGTTCAGCCCTCTCGCCTGTAAACATCTTTAGAACAGAGATAGAAAATAGATTACTTTCTGCAACACACAATACTGGTGTATCTTCATTTGACTTGTCATAAGTTATTGTTAATGTTCTCGTCATTTGTTACTTCCTCGCTTTCTTTATATGGCTTTGGTAAAGGCATCCACGCGGTTACAGTTGCAAGTTCAACCCAATAGTCTGCACCAGATTCATAAGCCCATTCCCATCCGTTTTCTTTTGTGTATCTTGTCTCGGGATAAACACCATAACTTGTGGATGCTATCACGGTCTTGTTTTCTTCCGGTAGTCTTTCAGTTATTGGTATCCAGTTATTAGGAATCAATTCTCCATCTAAATACTTTTTTATTATTTTTCGTACATCTACATTATCTAAAAAGTGATCACAATTATCACAAGGACACTTCCCTAATTGTGTATATCTCGTACAACATGGAATACGTGCTCCCATATCTTGATATTCTGTATAAAAATAACAATTTTCTTTTAACATCTTTTAACATTTATCTCTCACTTTCTTTGTATGGCTCTGGCAAAGGCATCCATGCTTTAACTTTTCCATTAAACCAATATTCCTCCGCATTGTAAACTGTTAAAATAATTTTTAATTCATCATAATCACTATCCGTACTTGCTAACACAATATCATTAAACTCCGGCAATCTCACATTAACCGGTATCCAGCCGCCATTAGGTAATTCACTTTCTGCTGCCCATACAAACGGATTTTTAATACCATTTATCCAACATAATATTTTGAGAATTATTGTGTTCATTCTTTATCCTTCCAATGCTCACATACTGATGCATCACAACCTCTACGCTTAAATTTCTCGCAAAGATAATTACAATATCGTATATCACTGTAATTAGAAGCTGTTTTAAATCTCTTAAGATACTTACAATGATGTTTTCTACAATTTTCTTGCATCTTTTGAGCTTCTTTATTTATTCTAATCTGCCTTTGTGCTTCTGTTTCTCTTGGTTTTTCATTTATAGATATCATATTAACATCCACAATTATAAGTAGCTACATAAGGATCATGAATATCTTTCTCGCAACAGTTAATATATTCTCTAACGAGATAATCCTCAATAGCTTCCTTAGGCTCCTTTCCATGTTTTACACAATACTTATCGACATATTCTCTAACTTTCTCATTATCGTGATAAGCCTGAATATAATGATTATTCATTCTTTTACCTCCGCATCATATGGTATAACAAACTCTCCACTTGGTAATCTATAACCAGTTAACTTATCAGAATATATAAGCTCCATTAATTCGAAATAAAGTTTGTCGAATTTATCACAAGCTTCCGGCATTGTCATGAAATATTGAGAATTAAAAAATAAATCACTAAGTGTCATATCTGGATTTAGATTATTCTTAGGATCTAATACCATATCAAGAATATTTCTAACTGTTATGTTGTATTTTTTGATTTCTCCGTTTATCATTAATCCTCCTATCAGAACCCCTTAAATATCCTATAACATAAAATACTATAAATACCATTATAACTCCTGCTACAGAAGCAAAAATACCAAGTTCCATTTTATTCAGCTTCCTCCCAACGTACTGGTTTATGACTATTTTCATTACTAGGTTCATTTAAACATTCATTGCAAGGATCTTCATATTCTGGTGTCTTATAATGCTTACATGTCTCACAATATACATGAAAAAATACTTCTTTTTGTTTATTTTCCATCGTCCGTATCCTCCGTCATACTATTGGCTATAATTGCTAAGCTCTTAGAAATATCCATTAATACGTTTATCTGTGCTATCCTGATCTGTATATTAATCTTTTCGGGGCTTCCAGTAAATGTCAGTTTACTCCATTGATCAAACATTTCTTTATTTTCTTCTATTCTTGACATTTTCCTTTTCCTCTTTCTTATAAATAAGATGTTCTATGATTTTAACATTACTATTAGGTACTTCTTTTCTACGTGTCTGAATATGATAACCAAGACCTTTTAACTCATCATCTGTTGAACACATTAACCTTCCAATTTCTATGATATTACAACCTTGCATGAGTATTCCTCCTTTAAATCATACCTACAACTATAAGGATGATAATGTTTGAAATAATCTATCTTAGACTCATTTTTAAATTCTAGTTTACTATTAGATATTGTAGAAAATACTATATCTTGATCTCTTCTACGTTCTTTATCTGTTCTTGGTCTATTCATCCTTTAGCCTCCAAAAATTGGACGAATACCTTTCCTTGACATCCATCCTCGTATATCCTATCCATTAACAATTGGCAATTATCCATATCGCTACACCAAATATCAATGACATTATCATTAGTAATACCTTTTGTGTTACCGGTATCTTCGATCTCATAGATTCCTATCACCTCACCAACCTTATTACCAGGAAGTCTTTGATAGATTATTGCTGTTTGACCAATATGTTTCTTATTAGCTGCAGCAACACCTTCTCTAACATAAGTACCAGAGTAAGTTATATCAGATAGACCTATATATGCTGTTGCATGCATCTTTTGAAGATAAGGTCTTTCTTCATATTCTATTACTTCAGCGTACGTATACATCTTAGGAAATATAATCAGAACTAACAAAATAGCTAAGAATCTTTTCATCTGAATCCCTCCGCTATCTTTACCATATTGTCTATAGATGTCTGAAGTTTATCCATTCTTCTTCTAAGAGCGTCAAACGCAACATCTGGATATCTACAAGCTAATATATCTAATATAATAGATGCTTCCTTCTCATCTACAGAATATGCCATATCTCTAAGCGAATCATAATGTAACTTATTCGGATCTGCATCTGCTTTAATAATAGAAGACTCTGTGATCTGCTTTAATTCTGAAATATCATACTCTCTGATGGGCTGTCCATTATATTCTACCGTTCTACTATCATTGCATTCGTATTCTACCGTTCTACTCATTTTTAACATCCTCCTTCTTGATAAAACCTAACTGTTCTCCTACTGCTACAGTTAATATTGCTGCTTCATGCTCATCTTCAGTTATTACTTTGTTAATGTTCTTGAGATCTAAAATCTCTCCACCTTCAAATATAATTCTCATAAGTCAATACCATAGTCCCATAACGTCATTTGATGATAATGTTGAGCTTTTTCATATCTCTGTTTTACACCTTTACGACGTTTATCGAACTTTCCTTTCTCTTTCATCTTTAAATATATTGCTACTACTTGTCTTGTTGGCATGTTTTTACAACGTATTATCCAGCTTGATGCATCAGGACCATATACTTGTGAAATATCATGCCTCATTTTTTCTATATCTGGATTAGAAGCCATATTATTTCTCCTTAATATCCTCTTTCTTGATAACTCTAATAATAATCATCAGCATCTATTAGTAATCCAAACCAAGGTTTTGGTAAATGATTGGCTATTTTTTGTAATCTTAATGCATCTTTAGGCATCATTGTTATAGCTATACACCAATAACTTTTAATTTGACCATTCTTACAAAATATATCGTCTATAAGACTACTATAATCAATATCATACCAATTTGTATTATCTAATATTTGCTTTATATAATAAGCTGGCATATACTCATCTGACATGAAAATATAATCGTGAAATAACGATTCTTTTTTGTCGTTTTCTGTAGGAGGTGGACTATAATTAATATATCGCATATCTATCCCTCCATAATTTCTTAGATCTTTCTTGGTACCTGTCTAAATTTATAAAATATGATCTATCTAATTTGCAATACCTCCTATAAATGTATTCTACTATAATTCTTGTTTTAGGATTACACCAAAATTTTACATATGATGATCCTATATAACTAGGAACTATTTCTTCATTGTAAGAAACACATTCTATGTCTAATATCTTACAAAAATTCATAGCTGACAATTGATCCGGTGTTTCAAATTCGTACGTCTTAGTTTTAGGATCAATATGCATAATTTAATCTCCTTTCCAAAGCTCAGAGGACCTGTAAAAAGATCCTCTTTACTTTTTTGTAGAATATAATTAGGAATAAGACTACTTCCTAAATAGATTCTTAATAGCCGTTATTGATCTGAGATCTATTATCCTTGACTCCTGAAGAATCATATACAGGATGAACATAACAACCGATACTATAGCCGGGATCAATTGATTAATGTCGACTATTTCCAATTTCTTAGCCGAATCACTCAACTGACTAATAGCTTTAGCATTAGTTAGATATTGTTCAGACCCTGGTTCCAACTTCTCGGATTCAATCTTTAGTCTTTGAATCTCATTCAAAACCGTCTTTCTAACCTTTAATACCATAATCGTTACCTCCTTTACTTTATCCTACATTATAAGGGTTGTAAAAAATGCAGAAGAACAAAGAGGAACTGTGAAAGCTTCCTCTTTGTCGATATTAAGCATATTTAGCTAATATCAGTCCTAACGATACAGCAAATAATATTCCCAAATCTCCAAATAAGATTACAAAGAATACTAAGCTGAAACACGTTACAAACCAACAAACTAATTTTTTTCTTAATAAACGTTTTCGCTTGTTCATTAGTTCCTCCTTATTCCTCTACATTATTTTCTCCTTTCTTTCCTTTTACGATAATCTTGATCAAAGTGAATATTACCCACCAGTAAAAACAAAAGCAATACAGTAAATGTCCAAAGAAAAATGGATGATCATTTTGTAAAATTTTAAGATCATCTAATAAATCCTCGAAACAATCTTTTATTTTGTTTTTCAAGTTCTTTAATTTCTCTTTCATCTTGTTACCTCCTTATAATGAGAAAATATAATAGTTTCATTATAAGAGTTGTAAAAAATACAAAAACCCAAAGGGCCTGTAAAAGCGCCCCGGGTATATATCCTAATTACAAACCTAATTCCGGATATAAGTCAGTCAAAAGAGACTCATCAATTCTAGTTCCGTTTAACGTATATACCTCAATACTATCTTCTTCTACACAATCGTAGTAAGCAGTAAGTAAGATATTATCGTAACCGTACATAATTATTGATATGTCTATTTTGTAGACTCCACCGCCTAAGTATGTATCAGTAATATCATACCTGAAATTCTTTTCAAACCCTTCTGGATTTTTTGCTATAACCTCCTCTTTGATAGCTTCATCAAGTTCCTTCAAAAGTTCATCTTTTGCTTCCGAATACCGTGATTCGTCTGATGTTGCTTCAGCTGCTCTAACATATGTCTTTGTGTCGGTCTCAGCACTCTTAAATAGTGCCTTTCCAATCATCCAGATCACTGCTATTCCGCCTACTATAACAAGCAGATCAAATACTATATTCTTTCCCATATTGATTCCTTTTCTAAAGTTCTTCATAACGTTACCTCCTATAAGTAAAGTTAATAGTTTCATTATAGGAGTTGTAAAATTTATAAAAGACTTGATCGGTTGTAAAAGCCGATCTTGTCTTTATTATTAAGTTGTTAATTAATCAACCATCTTGTCAATTTCGTCATAAACTACTTCAACGAATTCACAAAAGTCTTCCTGAGCCTCATTACCTTCGATAACTTCGTTTAAAGTGGTTGCATGTGCAACTGATCCAATAAACCAAGCACCTACTATAATAATAACTGCTGCAATAAATCCTAAAATAAATCCCTTCATAATTTTGTCTCCTTTTCAATTTTAATGGTTGAAGATATAACATCTTCCATTATAGGAGTTGTAAAATTTAAAGGAAAAAAGGAGAAGAGTTGTAGAAACCTCTTCCCCATAAGATCTAGAAGAAACTTACAGTTCCATCTTTATGCCAAAAAGTCTCAATAGCCTCTTTGTCAAATAACCTTCTTATCCTCCATTTGATCTTATGATACAACCATTTCATATCACTTATCTCCTTTCTTCTTTTTACCAAAAAGTCTCTTAAGGAATATACAATCAATCAATATTCCAATTACAAGAATTCCTATTATAGGCCATAATATGGTGCCTACAACACCAATAACAAATACAGCCACAAATATAACTCCAAGTAATAATAATGTTATCATATTGTTGTCCTCCTTTCTATTATAGTCGTTGTAAAAATTAGGAGGCCTTGTAAAAGCACCTCCCGTTTTTCAGAAATCATCCTATTTTTCCAGGTCTCTGATAAGTTTTTCCAAATCTGCCAATCTTTGATTAATCTGATCGAGTTGCTTAGCCTGAAGCTCAGCATATTCACAAGCCTGATTCATAAGATTCTGTGAATCCCTTAACATAAGAGTCGTATCATCGTCCAAATCAGATGCCTCTCCTATACATAATCCAAGAGTCTTACTCATAAGCTTTTTACATGCTTTCATCACATCTCTGCACTTGTCCTCAAGTTTAATCGTGTCCTTTGCGAAACCTATCATTTTTGTTACCTCCTTTATAAAATGGTTAATAGTTTCATTATAAGAGTTGTAAAAAATATAATGCAAAAAGAAAGGAGAGTTGTTAGCTCTCCTCTAAATATTCAAGATACTCCTGTTCAGTAGCAAATAGAATATATCTATCTTCTACCCAACCATAATATCCAGAATATGTTAGATATCCTTTCATTTATTCTCCTCTCTCATTTTTATAACTTCATACTGTAATTCATAAGTCGACATGACATATTCACCAAGAGGCTTTAAGATTTTATAAAGTTCTAATAAATGCTTCTCTTCATCTCCCGATAAGTTTGGATAACCATCACGAGTAATACAATTAGCAAGTAAATCCTCCTTTAATAAATCCATAAGCTCTGTTGTTTTCACATCAACTTTTCTTTCAAATGTCATAAAAGTCACCTCCTTCTATTTTAGGAGTTGTAAAAAATACGAAAAAAAAGAGGAGCTGTAAAAGCACCTCCTTTCATACTACTTAACTTTCTTATTAAGTTGCTGGTACCCATAAATAACCGTAGCGTCATCAGCTAAAGTCTTAAAATCTTTCCAGAAATTATCCTCATAATCCGAATCAAGAACATAGTTATCATCAATTTGATTAACTATTTTCTTGAGAATTTTTATTGATAATTTAACAGTTTCCTTAAAATCCTTACCTGTTGTGCTACATGTTGTTGTAGTTTCCATAGTCACCTCCTTTGAAAATATAACAATAGTTTCATTAAAGGAGTTGTAAAAAATACGAAAAAAGAAAGAGCCCTTGTTAGGACTCTAACTTTTTAAAACTTTAATTCAACTCATTCCATAAAATTTCACAATCTCCTGTTGTCCATTCTTCAACTTCGTATGCTGTTCCATAAGGACTCATCTTCATAAATGTTAATATATAATCCACTTCTTCATCGTTATAATATCCTCTAAACACTACGTAAGGATTATTATTATCATCCTCATCGTATGCTCGAATCAATCTATCGATGCCTCTTTCAAGATCATTTATCAACATCTCTAAATCCTCATCCTCTTTCTTAATAATGATACTAATGTCTCTTAATTTCAACATAATCGTTACCTCCTATAAAATATTAAATTTTAAGTCTCCTATTATAGGAGTTGTAAAAAATACGAAGCAAAAACAAAGAAGCCTTGTAAATATTACTACAAGACCTCCTTGTCATAAACTAACTTAAGAATCTAGATAAAATATCCAGATTATGTCTTTTACTACCAAAGACAATAAATAACACTTCAGATATTTTATTATTTTGATAAGTTATGCATGTAGTGTATTTAGCTCGCATCTCATCAAGAGCTATTTTCACATGTAATGCCTGTGACCTATCATTAGTTTTTATTTTGCTCACGTTACTTGTTGTTCCTTTAATAGATATGTCTAACATAATCGTCTCCTTCCTAGACAAATATAATAGTTTCATTATAAGAGTTGTAAGGATTACGATCTTTTCTTCGTCCGTAAGCGTTTTAATATATCGTCAACATTTAGTTTAGAAGTGTTTTTCTTAATCTGTTTTCTTTCAAGATACTTAGTATACTCAGGATTGATCTGAGTCTTATAAACTACTTTTTCTTCTTTATCTTTGGTTGTGGTTTTCTTTTCGGCAGTTTCTTTTTTAGCTGAAGAAGAAGTTTTACTACCACTTGAAGAACTACCAGAAGATTTAGATTTACTAGATGAGCTACTACTACGTCCATTAGTCAGTTTAACTCTTGCTAGTCTTTTCTGATATTCATCATCGCTCCATCCAGCTAAAGTAGCATAAGCTGACGATCCTGTAGCTTTTGCCATGGCTGCATTATGTTTATGCCACTTCATACCTTTAACACCATAGTGACAAATATAATCATTGTAGAAATCTGGTGTTGGTGTATAATCATTCATTTGAATATTCCTTTCTTTCCCTTTCGGGAGGGGTAAACAAGACTTCTCCAACATGCTTACCCCTGAAACATATGAATAAAGGAGAAATAAGATGTAAGCAAATTTAAACCTTAGTTATTGTCACCTGTCTTCCAAATAAGCTCGGATTGGACGTACGTATATCCAAGAAAGCAACGAATTCACTATCTGGATCGTACGTACCAGTTCTGACAACACCTTGTGGATCGTGAAATGTAGTTCCCTTTAATACTGAAGCTGCATTAACAGTATCTCCAGATAAATCAATTTTTACTGAATTTCCAAGTATAACTTTATTAACTGCCATAATTCTCGATTCCTCGAAATTTTAACGCCATGCGTCTTTATTTTACCCTATAGTAAGTGTTGTTCCTCCTCCAGGAGTATCTGTCTCAGTATATGGTATAGCTGCTACATTAACCTGAGCTAAGTAATCATAACCCGCATCAGGTAATATCTGTTGTGCTGACATAGTAGGTGTTACAGACTTAGTCTGTGCAGATATAGCTTCACCTGAATATGTTCCTGTTACACCTAATATCTCAACACCGGCCTTAATGTTACTATCTACAATCTTAGCCTGCTCTGTACTATCAATGCTTACCGAGCCAGAGCCATCATGATAACCCTGAGGTATTGTGTAAGTTCCAGCTTTTGTAGCAATTGTTCCGGTAACTGCTCCTCTATTGGGCATATTACCTGTTATAAGCGTCCCTCTAGCGTGAGCAGTCTTTCCGGTTAATATCTCGGATGCCTGTACTGTATCTTCTGATGTATCAGAGTCAAATGTACAAGTTCCTTCACCTATCTCGCCCTCATGATCATGGAAAGTATATCCAGCTAATACCTTAGAAGCTTCGATTGTATCATTTGATAAATCTATCTTGGTTTCTCCACCAAGTATTACTTTATTAACAGCCATGATTTATTCCTCTCCTATAATAAGTGTTATTCCACCAGTTGGTCCAGAGACTTCGTACGTAGGCGTCTTTAACACTGTTAAATTATCAGTCATTCGTTTGTTGAGAGTGTCGAGAACATGGTCTTCTTTAACCGATGGAACAACCTGGTAAGGCCCATCATAAGGCCTTAAACCAGATCCACCAGAAGAAATATCTCCTGATAATGTCCCTTCAATCTCGACTATCCCACTTAAACCTCCAGAATTAATCTCGACTGTACCGCTTAATTCCGGAGATATAATAAGTAGTTCTCCAGTCATAACTTAATCGACCTCCTCTGTTAATACGAGAGAAGCTTTCGTTATGAATGTATCAATATCCCCATTCACTCTAGTTATCTGCATATCCCACACATAAGACCCGAAAGGTAAATTCTTAGTATCTTCGGAAGATATAATAAGTTCCATAGTCTCAATAGGTACGTCGATAACTAATAGAGGTTCTGCATCGGAATAGTCTTTCTTCATTGCGAAGCGTATAGTCTCTCCCTCTACAGGATAATATGGATTACCTTCTGAATCATGCATTACTATATTAGCATGGAAGGTATCACCTCTCGTAAGATTTATTGTGGTCTTTTTTACAGAATAACTCATATTTGGTTTCTCCTTACAGAATCACCCGCCATGTTACGCATTGTTAAGAGGCTTGGCGGGTTTATTAATATTACTCCTCAGTAGGAAGGTATTCAGGATCGTCAATAAGATATTCAAGCTCAAGATCTATAAGGATCTCTGCTACCTGCTTCTTAAGAAGCTTAGGAACTGATGAGAATGTCCTTCTACCCTTGATTATAAGCGATACATATACCATTGCCATAGTTATTTCCTCCTTAATGTAGAAATATAATGTTATACCGCAAGCTGCGGCAGTTGCTAATGCTGTTATTATTACTTTAGTCATTTGTTACTTCCTCTTCGTTAATGGGTTTCTTAACTACTGTACCATCTTCGTTGATCATGTAGCCATCAGATATAATTATTGCTTCTACCTGATCTCTTAAGTTAGCAGGTACTGAGAAGAAGTTACGTACTCCCTTTTCACAAAGGTTAGCATATACTCTTGCCATGATTTACCTCCTTTATTTTTCCGGAGGAACTATTATCTCATAAACCTCAGCCAGAGCTTCCTCCAGCTGAGTTATGGATGTAGTAGTTTCCTCGTATGTCTCTGCAAGTCCTTCCTGGGTTTCAACAATATCCTTGCCATTCGTCTGAATATCAGAGGTATTACTGTCGACCTGAGGAACTTTGTTATAAGCAGTGTCTGACTTATTGGTAACAGGCACTGTGTTTTTAGACATCTGAAGAACAGCTCGTTCGAGATTCTTCAGACGCTTCTCTAAGTCTGTTATAGATGTCATGTATTACCTCCTTTTATTCAAACCATAGTGCATCAATGTATATCTCAGAAATATTATTTCGACTTACATTAGAAATTGCCCTATCTACTATTCTGATATAATACGAACCATTATGAGTAGAATTGCAAGTTATAAGTTGTTTATTTATGTTTTGGTCTGAATTATTATCTGTGGCTTGGTCAACCATAGAGGGGTCGGTTTTATAAGTTACAGTTGTATTATCTGACGAACCAATAATTATACTTGTATAACCCCAATAAGTCGTACTCTCAAAGTTATAAATAGCCTTTATTTTAGTATTAGCCGTAACAGTCTGTTTTGCTATTGTATATATTCCACACGTATTGTAATATCCAGCATACATTTTTATATTATTAGTATTTTTGGTTATTTCTGCATCATTTGCCTCGGAATTTATTGCAGTTCCTATACTTGCTTTTTCGTATCCATACCAGAATAAAGCCCCATTAGGCATGAGGTATACTTCTGAAAGATCTTCTGAGAAATGGATGACCTTAGAGTAATCCTCGGAAAGATTGTTAGGATTCTTAGCTACTGTGGAATATAATGTCTTCCAGCCTTCCTCTGGTAAGTTTGACTTATCTACATAGGCTTTACCGTTAGCGTCGGTAGTTGCTAATATAACTGGTGAACCATTCTCCATATAGTAAATGGTATCATTAGCTGCTGAGTGGAAGACTACGCCTTCTTTTTTGGAGTAGAACTGGAGTGTATAAATTGTAATAAGTCCAGTACCAGTATTAGATAACCTATAATACTTATATGTTTTTGTACTATTAATTGCAATATTTGTAGTGGCGGATGCACTAAAATTAATCGTTTGAATATTTTCAAAAGTATTGCCATCTGATGACCCTTGTAGTATACCAGTAAATGGAGTAGATGCATCGCGAATCAACTTTAATTTACTGATTTTAACATCAGATGCAAACATATAGCCTATCCAGATAGTATTTCCAGTATTACTTTGCCAAAAAGTACTATCGTTATTATCAAAAGCATGCCAATCAGGATGCGAACTCGATGCATGTCCTGATTCTGAAACTATTCCTGACGGTGTAGTATCAGAAGTCATAGTCGGTACGAGGGCCTGGTATTCTGTCTGGTCTGCTCTGCCGTAGAATTGCAACTTATTAAGAATGATATTTCCGCCACCGACTCTATAAGAATTAAAAATATACAATCTGTGCTTACTATATCTCTTATTATTGGTAAAACTATAATAGTTGTGACTAGGAGCGGAAGCACTTTGCACTGTATCAGAATAGATATCCTCCCAAGTGCCACTATCTGAATCATATCCTTGTATCTTAAAGTCTTTAACACCTGTTGCGTCTCCCACCCAAGGAACAATATCAACTTTATTAATACGCATTGGAAAAGTAGCTTCATAAGCAACCCAACCATTAGTTGTTGTCATAGCACTCCAACCTTGCGTAGATATAGAATTGCTACTAAATACACGATATGGCTCATAGCCACTCGTATAATCATTTGCCGTTACGATTCCACTCGGTGTAGTATTACTCGTCATAGTTGGCACTTTAACATTCAGTACACTCTCGAAGTACTCTGACTCTGCTATAGCTTCGCACCATGTGCTGTCTGATAATAAGGCATTGGCACAATAGTCGTATTTACCGATAAGTGACATTGCTTTAGCATCTGAAGGAACTGTTAATGCCCAGCCAGTACTTCTAGCCATGTAATCACAGGCATTAGTATCAGATATAAGGGCTACGAAGGTATCGGTGTCTGCCAGAACCTCTGCCATTGTGGTGTAAGCTTTATCTGTTATGCCAGCACATGCTAACCATATGGAAATATCATTTACAGGAGTTGCTGTCTTACCATCTGGCTTACCTAATGATACCTCGTATAAAGTTTCCTCTGTTATATCAACCTGTGCACTATAAGTATGTCCGCCAGAATCTGTAGCAGAAATAACATATGTTCCGGTTTCATGAGCCTTATATGATGCTCTACCAGTAGAATCAAAGTTAGTTGTTCCCACTGTGATTCCTCCTTTGGAAATAGTAATAGCGCGTCCGTACAAGTTCGGTAGACCTGTAGCAATAGATACTGTAGCAGTCCAAGCATTAAGCACAACATTATAAGTGGTTTCCTCAGTAACCTGAACAGAGCTTGAGAAATCCATACCTTCATAATTAACATTAAACGTGTATAAGCCTGGAGCCATAGCAATATAACTAGCACTACCCTCACTATCGAATGATATAGTAGTAAGAGTCGTACCATCCTTAGCTACGCTTATCTCTTTATTGTAAAACTCGCTAGAAGTAGTTGAGATATTAACTGTTGCTGCCCAGAAAGCAATATTAACACTATATCTTCCGAAATATGGAATATCGAGTGTTGACTCTGCAGTCTGTGTACCATCAGTTGATGATACAGTAACTGTACCAACATAAGGTATAGACTCAAACACTGCTACACCTGAATTGTTAAATGTTGCAGTTCTGCTTTCTGATCCCTGAGATATAGTAACTGTCCTACCATATAATGATGCGTTAATAGTAGATACCGTTACAACCGAACCCTTCTCTGCCGACAGAGCAAGAGCATCTATTTCAGCCTGTAAGTGACCAGCGGCATCCTCATCGAGCTGATCCTTCATATGCTGGAACCACGCATCGAATTCTGCGAGATCCTCGTCTCCCTCAGCCTTCATCTGGTCAAACCAAGTCTGATACTGAGTCATCTTAGTTGTCATCCAAGCAGTATACTGAGCCTGCATATCCGCTGACCATGTCTCATACTCGTGCTCGTTCGTATCCACCCAATTAGAGAAATGATCTCTGAACTCAGCTTCCCACTGCAGAATAAGATTCTCAATACTAACCTGCTGAAGTAAACCTGTCACAAAAGGTGTTTCATCAGTACCGATTACATTAGTTATGTCAGCCTGGAATATAGTAGACTGTCCAGCTCTTATGCTAACATATGCTAAAGCATACTGATTAACTTCTGCATTATGTGTTAATGTAGGTCTTACAGGATTGCTACTAGGAGTACCTTTAATAAACTTAATACTATTTGCTCTGACAGTTTCGTTGTTATTAACTTCCAAAACTACAGCATCAATTCTGTCAAGTACTACCTCAGCTTCCTCTGCCTCAATCGGATAGTCAGTATCATTAAGTGTCCAACTATGATTAAACCATGCTCTACCTGATCCTACATTAACATACAGACCATCTCCCGGTGCTTTTACAGTTAAGCTTTCGCCTATGGTAGAAAATATACCATCTCTTATTATTCCATCAAATATGGAACTCATCTGAATGGCATCATATAATCTATCATGATTTAAAGCATTATAAAATCCATATGTTACAGCCATTGTTAATTCTCCTCAATACTATCATCTATGTCCTGTATAGCTTCGAATGTCGGATATTGCTTTCGTCCATTAGCATCCTCATTATGTATGAATTCCACAACTCTTGCTGCTCCTTCAATACCATACTCATTTGCTATCTGGATAATATCACCCATAAAGAAGTCTTCATTGTAAACGAACATTCGTACAGCATCAACTTCTCCTTCAAAGTTAACAGTTCTTGAGTTTTCTATAAGGCCTTCTAGACCTCTCTGTTTAAGTGCTTCGTTATAGTCACTAACTTTCTCACTCTGAATGTCTCTAGCGTCCGTAAAAAGCTCTCGCCTCGTTAAACCGGTTCCTGAACCAACTATTAAAGTCTTCCTAGCTGATCCTTCATCTTCTCCAGCAACCAATGTAACGTTTTTCATCACTTCTGTGCTATCTACATAATTACTGTTAATAATATTTTCGTAATTCGGACTAAATACCACATAAGGATTATACTCCTGATCATAACTTCTATCAGTTCCCATGTAAAGTTTAAACACAAACTGATTCTGATTATTAAGAGTTATCTTATACCCTATATTATTAGTGACACAAGCCGAATTAACTATATCATATAAATTATCACCAGTGTATTGAGCTTCCAGAGTAAGTCCTGTAATTCTCTCATCTGTACTGTCTTCAAATATAAAGTTACTTATCTTTCTGTCTTCAATTGATGGATTAATTATAGCTGCTGTTATTAAGCTTTTCAATGCATCTTGAAGATTTCCGGATACAGATGTTTGATCCCAAATAATGCGTCTGTCAAGAATAGACTCAAGAGATCTACCAGTTATCCTTAGATGATTACCAGTTTCTGCATCTGAGTCAATTTCAAGACCTTCGATTATCATCATATGTTCTGATTGTAGAGTCATTAGATAGTAATCTTGTTTTACTTTTTGGAGCATACGTACATCAAAATTTGTATAAATCTCGAAATCGCCGAATGAATTGTATCTATCAGTCCAAATTATTGATTCATATGTATCTATGACATCTACTGTCTCGAAATTCTCATTAAGTATGAAAATATCCATAATTTTTACTACCCATTTTGAAAGGTTGTGAAGTATTATACACCTTCAAATGCTACTTGGTTAAGAATTCTGAACTGAAGATTTGCTGCTCCATATGTCGCCACATAAGTGAATATATTGTCTCCCTTAGTGATCTGAAACCAGTCCGCATTCTTATCCATGATATTCAGAATGTTGTATTCTCTACCACTTCTTAATAATGTAATGTATTTATTACCTTTGATGGTTGATATTGTGATCTCATCACCTGCTACTATACCAGAACCAGTAAGAGTTGCTAACTTATCAGTATCAAGTATCATCTTTTCTCTTGTTCCGGTGTTGTAGATAGTTATGTGCTCAGCTGTACCTATTGCGTGTATCTTTATGATAATACCAGTATCTGTATCACCATCATACCAGATTGAACGCTCTTTAAGATTCTCAATTGAGCCCATCTCAATATCCGGCAGGTAATATTTGTTAGAACCTAGATGTTTCCAAACCTGAGCTAATGGAAACCATACATACTCATCAAACCAACCATACTGTCCAGCTATAGGTACAAAGTAAGTTATAGATGAATCACCAGTCTCTGGTAATGTCTGTACTATAAGCTGTTTTTCTTTAGCTATGCCAGGTATTATTGTTACTTCCTGACCAACTGTGTTGTTTTCAAACTGGAACTCGAACTTAAAGTCAATACCATTGAAGACTGTTATATGAGTTCCTCCTTCTCCTGCTGAGTAAAACAGAGGATCTGGACAAATTATTGATATCTGAGTTGTTTCTTCCTTACTGAAAATATCAGGTTCGTTAGATTCTGTATAACCATAGATCTCCAGCTCTCTATTATCTGTAAATATAGTGAACTGAAGAGGTTTCTTTTTAGGAAAATACTTATATGTCTTTTGTCTTGCGTCTTCTATAGTGTCTGTTATACCGGGTACTTGCATGAAACCGAGAGTCATCACAATATTACGCTGCTCTGATCTTGCAGAGTTAAATATTGATCCATCATCGGTAGCAATATCTGTAGTATTAATATTTGCTCTACCCGGTCCCAATCCCTCTATAGATTTGACGTAGAGCCCCGTTTTTTCAGGGGCCCTAAGTTCAAACTCTATTGATTCGCCAAGGTAGTTTGTTATTATCACTGATTTAATCATGATAATGCTCCTTTAGCTTGTGCAAATAAATTACGTGTATCACGATATATTTCTATACGTGACAATGCTTTAGGCGAGTTATTAACCTGGTTAAATATGATATTTCCATTACCAGATAACTGCCCATTTTGAAGGTTGTTAAATGAAGCTCTTGCTCCGACTGCCTGATTTGCAGAAATTGTGTTATTAAGCGTACGTACACCTGCTTGCACCTTAGAAAGATCTAACACTGGTGTTATAACAGGATCTTCTATCTCATTAGCCAATGTTGAAGCAATATTTGCTACGGTCAGTTTCATTGATTCTACAGCCATATCACTAACTGTAAATAATGAATTGTCGAGATATGAATATCCTTTCTCTACACCTACTGCTAAACCTTCTGTTATGCCAGAACCTATCGGTATCATTCGCTTAGAAGGTGAGTTTACATCTAAAGCTTTTCTAAGAGTTGACTCTACCTTATCAGCTATCTCGCTTAATGTAGAATATATACCATCTTTACGAGAGTCAATACCGCTCTGAATACCTTCGACTATACCAGCACCTATCGGACTGTATTTATCTGAAGACATCTTAGATCTAGCTGTTGATAACATTTCATTAGCCATCATGATAATCATGTTAACTGGCAGATGACTTAAATTATCAATACCCTGTGCAAGACCTTCGTCTATCCACTCGCCTTTCTGCATATATAACCTAGAAGGTGAATGCGAATCATTGAAAGTATCTACTTCATTTGCTGTCTCTTCAGCCATAACATGTGCTGCATTAACAGCTGCCTGTTGTTCTGCAGTTATACCATTTGCATAACCAAGCGCTACATTAGTGCCGATACTATTAAATGATCCACTAACCATTGATGCTACTTGACCAGGTAATACTAATGACTGAGCCCATAACACGTTAGCCTGCTGTAATTCTTCGGCTGTCATGTTCGCAAAAGCGCCTACATACTCGGCACCCTGAGGTCCCATTTCTGCAAGCTTCTGATACAAACCTTTGTCTATTCCCATCGTCGCAAGTTGCTGCATCTGAGTTGCCCAATTAGTCATTCCCTCTATCTGAGAACGCATATTATTAAGCAACTCTTCTTTTGACATTGCAGATTTTGCTTCAAACTTTGAGAATATATTCATCTGAGATTCGAGAGTACTTTGCAACATGGACTGTAAATCCTTAACTCCTGATCCAGCTCCTTTTGCAGATTTTCCAACTCCACCTAAAGATTGAGAAAGTGCATCCATCGTAGAAGTAGATTCTTTAGATGTTTGATTGAGCTGTTTCATTTGATAAGCATAATCTGACGTGCTTATCTTACCCTCTTTCATTTTCTTAGTAAGAAGAGCTTGCTTCTCACTTAAACTGTTAGTAGCAAATCCTAATTCTGCTAACATGGTTTCAATTCCAGACATTCCTGGCGCAGCTCCGGCAAGCATTCCGTTTCCGAAATCCATTCCTAATAGATTACCTAAAGAACTCATATCGAAATTCTTAAGATCACCTATTTTGTTACCGAGAGCTTTGGATAATGCAGATCCCCAATTATTACCAGTTCCTTCAAATAAATCTGTTATTCCGTTAGCATTTTTATTGACTGCTATTCCAGCATCTTCAAAGAACTTAACTATAAATTCCGGAGGTGAATGCCATCCAGTAGCATTTCTGAAAGCTGTAACTATAGATCCACCCATTCTCTTACCAACATCTGAAAGCTTTCCTATAACTCCGCCTAAAGATCCAATAAGAGAATCAATAATATCCGCAGGTAAATTCTTTATAGTTTCAAACTTTTCTTTAAATCCTTCAACAGCTGCTGAAGCTGCTCCTATAACAGCATTAGCAAATATAGAAAGTACACCCATCAAAGACATTAATCCGGACGTAAGCACCATAACTCCAGTGCCAGCAACCATACAAGCAACTCCAATCGCTGCTATTCCAGCTGCTAATACTAAGAATCCGGCTCCTGCTATTGCTCCAGATATTCCGGCAGCTACTAAAACAATTAATCCAGATGTTATTACTCTAAGACCATTTGCTACATTCTCATAAGGAACTGATCCTAGAGCATTTAATCCAGTAGCTAAAGGTACTAATGCCGCAGCTAATATAAATATACTTGCTGCTCCTGCTAATTCGCCAGCTGCCCCAAGAGATAACATTCCAAGAATAGACATTACCTCTACTAAAGTCCAAAGTACAGACTTAAGAGTTTCTAGTTTAGTATTAATGTCCTCTCCGAAATTCAAATTACCTATTGCTGCTATAACTAAACCCAATATTCCAAATATAACAATCATTAATGTTAATGGAATCATAGCAACAGTCGCCCTTCCTGCTAAAGGTGCTAATAAACCTAATAAAGCAGTTAAAGCTATTAATTCTAATATTACTAATGATACTATTTGTGATTTTGCTAATAATGTTTTAGCATCTTCACTAAATATAGATAATGCGACTAATACTAGTCCTACTGCAGCATAAACTAAAGTTAATCCAAGTAAAGCTGGTAATCCTCCTATCGCTAATGCTGCCTTTCCAGATAACACTCCCATTAAAGCAGTTAAAGCTACTAATTCAAGAACAACTAAAGATACAACTTGCGATTTTGCAAGCATGGTCTTTGCGTCTGCTCCTATGAGAGATAAAGCGCCTACAACTAAACCAACAGCTGCATAAACTAGAGTCATTAATAATAATGAAGGAATCGCAGCTATTGCTTTTGCCATTATTTTATTAGCTTCGCCTATTAATGCTGAGAATCCTATTAACTCTAATACTACTAAAGCTACTATTTGTGAATTAGCTAACGCAGCAGTTGAATCTTTAACTAAGAAATTTAATATAGCTATTACAGCTCCAACAGCAACAAATGCTACTAATATAAGTCCCATAACAGCAGCTGCTTTAGCTAATTTATCAGTCTTTATCTTTCCAACTGACTTTATAACTTCTCCCATAACAAACATTAAGCCTGCTATAGAATATAATGCAAGTATTGTTGCACCAACATCACCAATTGACGAACCTGACATAAGCTTAGTTAATCCTATAAATGCTAAAGACATAACGCCCAAAGCGGCAACCATAATACCTAAAGAAGCTGCTGCTTTACCAAGTTCATTCCATTTTATTTTCTTGGTGTTTTCTATAATTACTTTAGCAGCGAATGTCAAACCTAATATAGCACCAGATAATGCAACAGCCATGGTTGCTACCTCATACCAATTAGATAATCTACTAGCCGCTATAAGAACTCCGGCAACAATAACAAAAGCACCTATCATAACTCCTAAAGCTGCTAATGACTTAGTAACCCATTTTCCAGTTCCAAGATTATTGTTTTTAGCAAACTTTAAGAATGATTCAGTTATTTTAACTAAGCCTAATAACGTTAAATCTAAAACTGCAGCTATTCCAGCTATTCTTAAGAAATCTCCAGTGCTATTCACATAAGGAAGTAAGAAATATAATCCAGCACATATAGCAGCTAAACCGGCTATCATAGCTAATATTCTTCCAGCTCCTTTTGAACTGTTTATTTTTCCAGCACCCTTAAGTACTTCAGCATAAGATACTAATATAAGCATTAATAATACTGTAGCTGAAATAATATTCCTAAATGTTTCAGGATTAGCTACAAATATAGATAATGTTATTAACAAACCAAATATAAGTGTTAATCCACCAAGCATTGCAAGTATTGGCTTCCATGTTTGACCATTTTTAAGTGTCGATGCTGATACTAATAATAATGACATCATACCAACAACACCTAATAAGGTAGTCATAGCAAGAGTTAATCCGTCTGGATCTACATACTCTATTAATTTAGCAGCCAATATAAGCTTAAGAACTGTGTTTGCTAAGAATGTAAATGCTATGCCAAGACTAATAAGTGCTTTATTAACTTCTGCACCGTTTACCATTTTTGCAACTAAAGCAAATATAATAGCTACACCAGCGAATACCGATCCCATTTTTACTAAATCTTTTGGATTAACAACCTTCATTATTATAGAGGCTACTGCTATTTGGAATGCAGCTAAACCTAATAATGCCAAAGCGCCAGAAATCTGAAGTAAACCTTTTGTTGCTGCTCCACAATACTTAGAAGCTACTATAACGGCTACAAATATACTTCCAATATAAACTAATCCGGCTAATAAATCATCCATTGCTCCGGCTTCGCTTGCTAATTTAAGATTTTTAATTGCTTTTACAGCCGCTACCATTAATAATAAACCAGTAGCTAACATAGCAAATGATGCAGATGCTACAGCTATTTTAGTTCCAAGACCGATCAAACCTTTAAGCTGAAGTAATAAACCAGATCCTGTCTTCTGTATTTTAGATAACAAGAACTGCATGGTTGTATATATCATACCTATAATAACAAGAGTTGATACTCCTTGGAATATTTTATCTGATGGTATGTCTGATAATTTCTTAACTGCCGAAGCTAGTATACCCATTGCTACAGATATTCCTATCATATTAGCAGCAAATGATGAATAGAATGAATTATCCATCTTGTTTACTTTTGCTGATAATATTGTCATTGCTCCAGCAACTATTATCATAGCTCCTACAAATATTCCCATTCCAACAGCTATAGTCTTGAATTTATCTACATCATCAACCACTTTGTATAAAACGGCTAATGATGCAGCAAGTACGCCAACACCTATGGCCATAGATTTCATCATCGCTGCAAAATTCTCAGCTGGCGATTTCTTATGAGCTTCTATGTATGCTTCATTCCATCCTTTTAATGCTTCTGTCAAAGCACTCATAGGATTTCTTGCAAATTTTATAGTACCAGTTAAAGCATCCATTAATTCTCCAAACTTACCAAATGCTGAGAATATTCCTTTTCCTTCAGACATGGCCGTAGATACTTTTTTAGTACTATCTGCAAACGTAAGCATGCTCTTCATTACAGCATAAAGCCATAATATCATAAGAGTTTTAGTTAAATAACCTTTATCTCTTATATATTGTAATGCAGCTCCTACTGTTGTTTTAAGATTTGTTACTTTTTCTCTTATAAGTTCTATAACATCTATAAGCTTATTTCCTCCGCCTCCTCTAGTCATAGACGATCCGAATAAAGCTTCAGAAATATGATTTTTAAAATCAGAAAGTGTAGAACCAAGAGACATTAATTTATCTATTAAGAAGTCTATTATAGATCCACTATCTTTAATTTCTTTTACAAAATCCTGAACTTTTGATATAATCTTTAATAAGACTTCTCCTATAACACCTCCCATGTTTTGGAATGTATTACCTAACGTTTTAAGTAATCCTAACTCTTTAACAGATGCTATAAAATTCTTAAAACCATTTACTACATTTTGTATTTTAAAATTTCTTAAAGTACTAAAAGCTCTATTAAATAAAGTAAAAGCTCCTAATACAACTCCTCCAAGAACAGCTCCTAAACCTTTAAACACATTCGTTACAGTATATATAACTTTCTGTATACCAGACATATCTTTAGTAACAGATCTTGATGTATCATTGGATTCTTTTCTAAACTTTCCAAAGAAAGCAGATATTGAATCTAACATAATATCAAAGAAAGATCTTAAATTACTAAATATAATTTTAATATTATCTATAGCTAATGATATCTGCGGTATACTCTTTACTGAACTTACAAAAGTTTTTAAAGAATTTATTATTCCCGATAAACTGATATTTCTAAGTTTATCAAAAGCTGTTGCTACTCCAGCTATAGCCAAACCTACTCCACCTAATAATACATTTTTAACTATCGTTGCAAATGTCTTTATATGATCAATAACATTTTCTATAATAGGTCCAAATGTACTAAGATGACCTCTAGTCGTGTTAAGTCCAGGTATAAGACTTACTATAGCACTCTTAAGATTTATAAAGAAATCTCTTATACCGTTAGAATTGACAGCTATATTATGCAAAGCGTCAACAACTCTATATAAATTATAGACAACAAATAATATTGGTGTTCCAACTATAGATAATAAAACTTTTGCACTTTTTCCAATAGTTGAAAATACCGTTTTTAAGAATGGAGCTATAGATTTAAATACACTAAATACTTTAGTAGCTCCCTCTCTTAACTTGGCTAAAGATTCTGTGGTTGGAACTAAATGTTTTGTTAAATCTTCAAAACTTGCAGATAATGACTTAGTATCTTTTGAAGCATCTCCACTTTTTCCAAATACAGAACTGAAAGCACTTCCTATTGTCCTAATTACCATAACTATAGAATATAATATGTTCTTAAGACCATTGCCAATATGTGTGAAGTTATCCATATTAGCTGATAAAGAAGCTGTTACTTTATCTATAGCTGCTGTAAATTTAGTTCCTGCAAAATTAATCAATCTAGTCCATATATCATATATTCCAGATGCTGTTAATGCTTTTTTGATCTCATTTATCATGAGTCTTAAAGAGTTAAATGCGGGAACTGCTGCATCCATTATTGGCTCTCTGAATGCTTGACCAACTCTTGATAAAGCAGCTTTCATATTAGCTAAAGCACCAGAGAATGTTTTGTTTGAATCTTTTGCATGTTCACCAAATGCATTATCCATAGCATTAGCAAACATCTTAAATGATATCTTACTATGAGAAGCAAAATCTCTAATATCTGATTCTGTTACTTTAACACCTTTCGTAACAGATTGAACTTGCTTCTTCATAGCATCATCTACCTCAATAGATCCATCAAGTATTCCATTGAAATATTTTGCTAATTCGGCAGAAGCATTAAGACCTCTAGCTGCTATTCTGTTAAGCTCATCAGCCATTACTTTTCCAGAACCTGCGGCTTTTGTAAATATTGGAGTTATGTCCTCATAAGCTGAAGATGACATTGAAGCAACACCAGAAATAGCTCTTAAAGCTGTTTTCATATCTTCGCCAGTCTGAACTCCAGAAGCTGCGAACTGAGCTGCGGCATTTGCTGCTGCATCCATTCCGAATGCTGTTTGATTAACTGCGTAATCTATATCTTCACTTACTTTTTTCCAAGATACTCCAAGACCTTCCAACTTAAACTTAGCATCAGCTATATTCTGTGCCCTTGCAATACCTCCTGATACAGCTTGTTTGATAGGATCTATAAATAATCCACCAAATAAATTACCAACTGCACTATATAAAGCTATTTTCCAACCTTTTAATTTTGTAACTGCTGTATCCTTTGCTGAATCTATAGCTTTTCCAACTCCAGAAAGGTCAACCTTTGATGCGACATCAGAGAGACCAGATAAATTCTTAGCCGCGTCTTCCATTTTCATGGATTTTTTTAGATTTTCTAAAGTTTTAAGAGATGTTGCAACACCTTTTTCGAATTGATCGTTTTCAAATTCTAACGATACTATTCTATCATCTATAGTTTGGCTCATTTTATCGTCTCCGCCCACAAGTTATCAACAATCTTATCAAACAAAGGTTGTGTTACTGGATTTATAAAATCACGACCTTGTATGTAAGCACCGTGTCCATTACCATGTCCATACTGTAAAAGTATAGCTATTGGTATATTAGTAGATGTTTTATTACTATTACAAAATAATAAAGCTACTCCATTTTCATTTTGAACAATTTTGTAGCTCCATGAGCTAGCTGTTGTTCCAGAATCCACAGGAGTTGCAGCAGAGAGAGCAGCTACACCCTCTCTGCCATATTTTTCTAAAACGTTAAAATTATGTCTAGCTTTTAATTTCTCTAACCAATTCTCAGTTTTTGTCCAATCGCCTTTGGTTTTTATTTTAAGTTTCATTCCAGCCATAAACTTTAACCTCTTGATCCACTGGCTTTACGTCTTGCGGCATTTAATGCTTTGTTCCTGCTCAATATATCCTTCCTATTCATCTTCTTAGATGGAGCATTCTTTTCGCTACAAACTCTTATAAGAGTCATTAATCTATTAAAATGCCATTTATCATATTCAGGAGGAATGTTTTGAGCTATCATCCAATAATATACAAGTTCACTAGTTATTACTTCTCCAGTAGGACCACCTTTAGTCTCTTTAAACCATGTTGCCGTCATTGGGTCATCAATGTAATCATTTATTTCTTTTATTGTCTCAGCTGGTAAATAATTGTATATGATTGGATCTATATTCTGAGATATGGTCATACATCTTATATAGTCTATCATCATTTCATTAGTTTTTTCAGTATTTGGATCTAAAAATGGAACATGCCATTTAGATTCCCATTTAGATATTGCAACTAATGAATGTTCTATCTTAAAAGTTGTTTCTTTTATATTTAAAAATCTGTCAGGTGGTATAAATAATTCTTGCTCTGGAACTGTAATGATCTTACTCATTCTTTGTTACAGATTCAGGCATTGAAACAACTTTATTTTCCTTATTTAAAGACTCTTCAATCCTAGAAGTATCATAACCAAGTTCTTTGAGCTTAGCTATAGCATCTGACTCATTCATCTCAGGCATATTAACACCAGATACTACACCATTAATAAATCTAACCTGTTCGTCAGGATTTGAAAGAAGTTCAATGAAGAATTCACTATAAGCATTTGACTGTTCGAACTCATCTCTAAGCTGCTGAGTCTTAATGAATCTTGTTCCGTCTTCTGACTTAATACCATAAGACTTAAGAATAAGATCCTTAAATGTCTTAACAATCGTTGCATTATCCTTAGTCGCTATAAGCACTCTGATCATTTCTTCTACGCCGGCTTTTGTACTAAGTTCCATTTCCATAAGCTCAGCCTTAGACAGGTTAAAATAGAATGTTTCTTCTCTCTGAGTTCCGTTAAAATCTTCATACTTAATAAGTTTCTTATACATATTATTTCTCCTCTAAAAAATAGGGCCTCCAAAAACTACTCATTTTGAAGGCCCGTTGATAAAACTTCTACATTACTTATCAGCCGTTATTCCATGTGCCATTGAGTCTACCTATTACTTCATCAGGAAGAGGAAGCCTAGGAGCTACAGCTTCTGCTGCAGGATCTGTTGTTGCGTCCTTGCCATAAAGGATCTCTTCAAGAGCTTCAAGCTTAGCTTTAGCTTCAGTTGTTGTAAACTTGGTAGAATCTATTGTAATAATAGATGTTGACTTATAACCAGTTACATTAACAGGAGTTGTGCTGATCTCGTAAGAGAACTGAAGAGCCTCAGGTGAGTCGTTTACAGTGTTGTAAGCCTTCTCTGAAGGTGTAGCCTTGCAACCATAAACCAGATGAAGCTTATAACCAAGATCATCGTTTACGTCATTACCAATCTTAGTTCTATATGAAAGACCAAAAGTCTTTCTTGACTGCTGATGAATATTAAGACCTTCTACGGGAGAAACTGATCCATCGCAAAGCTCCCACTCATCAGGATAAGTAAAGCACTCAAGAGTTGCTGCAAACTCCTCTGCTGAAAGCAGATCAAGATACTTAATGTTATCAGCATACTGTGCATTTGATTCTGCACCTGAAGGTGACTCTGAAACAGATGTAAGACCGTTCCATGCTACACCATCATCATATGCTGAAGTTGTTGAATTATAGGGATACAAAACACCGTGATCGATACCAGTTTCATAAAATCTTTCACCGGTCTGATCCCACTTAAGAGCACCTGCTGCCATATTTATTACCTCCTTAGTAATACATGTTGAAAACTGTGTTAACTATTCCATCATTTCTGAATTCTCTATCAAATGTACACATTGGTAGATCCATCAGCTTATCTTTATAAAAATCGTTATCCGCAGTTCTAGTCATTAATGTTACAGTATAGCGTTTGGTTTTTAAATAAGGTTTATTATCAGCAAATTGAGATAAACCAGTACTGTTTTCAAACACTACACAAGGATATTTTAATTTAGTATTTTCGGGTGGTTGATACCAAACGTCATAATCACCCATTATTTCTTTTAAAACTTCACGGAGTTGACTCCATGTTTTCATTGTAAACTCCTCCTAATGACAATATTAGTCTCGGGTATTGAGAGGCATCTACATCTGTAACATGCCATAGAGTCCCCTGCCATTCTACGCATTTGAGTTTAAAAAAATGATCTCTAGCATAGGGGTCGGCTACTATGCTGATCTGGTTATTAACTTGTATGTCCGAATTAACCTTACTTCCATAGAAGTCTCTTTTAGTATTTCTTATTACATCGCCATAATAAGATCTAAATATCAAACCTTCTTCTATTAATCCATGTTTTGTTTCAACCATGTCAGCGTAGCCGACTTTCCCATGAAATCTCATAATTTACTCCTCATTTTGAAGATCATTCATCAGCTGCTATACTGTAATTTGTTTCTCCAACTGATATCTGTGATCCATCAATCTTTATTGCTGTTATAGCTGTAAGAGTTGTTCCATCACTAATAAAAATAGCACCAGGATTTGCGGCGAGCTTAACTGCTGCTGATCTCTTAAGCTCAACAGTCTTAGCCTCATCAGTATAAAGCTTATTTGACTTTACATAGAGGACTTCTGTAGCGTACTTCTGTGAACCCTTTGCAAAAATCTTCATAATTATTTACCTCCTTGATTAACCATTAACTTCTGTCTCAAGAACAAGAGCTGAATAAGGAACCGTCAAAGCACCAGAGATTCTGGTCTCGATCAGGTAAGTCTCCTTGTTGTAGTCGATATCGAAATCATCGAACATGTTAACTGCTCCGCCCTTATCAGCACCTACATTGTAATCCTGGAGGTTAACCATAATACCAAGAAGCTGATATGTCTTTCCACCATCTGCTCTTGTAAGGTTATCAAATACAGGAACAGTTACGATCTCAGAAACACGAATCTTATTTGCAAGTGCCTGAACTGACTCATAAATGAATCTTCCAGTTGTGTCTGTGATCAGAAGCATATCTGCAAGAACATCCTCAGTTGTATAGAACTTAGGATTACCAGAACCCTTGTAAAGCTTACGATTCTTGATCAGAGCCTTAATATTTGCCTGTGCCTTAGCATTATCATCAGCGCCTGCGGCATATGTTACGCGAACCTTAACTGAGTAAAGCTCATTGTCAGTCCAGATAGGACGAACATGCTCTTCGCGGATCTTCTCTTCTGCAGATGCGAGTCTTCCATCACCAACCATAATAGCACGAGCAATTTCCTCATCAAGCATCATTCTCATCTCAGCCTTGATCCATGCTACTACATCGAAATCTGTGATGTCAATTATGTCATCTCTGTCAAGCTTCTGCTTCTTGTAAATAGTCTGAGGGGTGGTAGATCTCTTCAACAGAGAGAATACTTCTTCCTTCTTGTACTCGTCCTTGATATAACCCTTAGCACGAGCCTCATCCTCGCGGATATCAGCAAACATGCTCTTAATACGGCTATAAGGTGTATGATGAACGCCATTAAGTACGCCCTGAACCCAACCCGTATCTCTCTTAAGCCATCCAGGAGTAGCAGAAGCCGTCTTTGCCTCCGGGAACAACCAATCGATATTATCAATACTATGTGCAAGGCAAGTAGCCTTCATAGATGCCTGATTTGTCTTAGCATCTGTAAGAATTGCTGATGCAGTCTCAGCGTCCATTCCATGCTGAAGAACTTCAGTTCTGTCATTCTCAAATACATTCTTATGCATTAATGTGTCTCCTTCCTCTACGTGAGATTGTTCTACTTCTTCGTCTGATTCCTCATCCTCGTCTTCATCTTCTCCGGATGCATCCTCAAATCCTTTATTATAAGCCATAGTCATCATTCCATCAAGTAATGTCTTCTGATCGTCATTAAGACTATCAATAACTTCCTGAACCTCAGGATCGTCATCGTCGTCATCATCTTCCTCATCATCTGCATGATAAAGATCTTCTTCATCTTCATCAAAGTAATGAGCAAGAGCATCACTCATAGAAAGAGGCTGCTTATAACTAATTATAGCTTCATCTTCAACATCCTCATATGATCCATCGGAATGCTGAAGTATCGGGAAGTCTATAGTTGCTCCAGGATTTGCTCCTGCAAGAACTAAAGATACTTCTCTTATTGCTCCATGAAGCACATCCTTACCTTTCTTAACAAGCTGATTAGCAAAGATCGAAAGTGATGTAATATCACCATGTGCTACAAGAGCTTTAGCCATCTGTCCCTTCTCTGTATCGTTAAATGAACCGTAGCAATAAACGCCATCTTCACGATTTTCAAGAAGAGCATGACCAAGAACGTTTTCAGGATCTTTATGATCATGCATATATACCAAAGGTACTGATATACCGTCACAATCAGCAAAGGCATCCTGGCGAATTGTAAGACCATCAGCGCATGTTATATCATTGCGTGTAGCCCATCCGCTAAAGTCATAGTTTTTACTACTCATTTTGAAGGTTTCCTCCTTATAAATTTTTCAACTCAGAAAGTTTCATATTACCTATGTCTCCATAGGCGACATTACCTCCTTCCTCGTTTCCTTCAGTATACATTGGTTGCATCCCAGCTTCAGCATTAAGATTTTTATTTCTTAATTCATCAGCTCTTGGATCATCAACCGGCTTCCATCCAATTACAGATCTCATTTCGTTTGAAGAAGCTATTTCGTTTCTTGTAAATTTATCTGCCAATTCAGCAATATTATTAATAGGAGTATTCTTAAATGGATCTCTGAAATACTTAATTGAATGATGTCTAGATCTTGCTGTTTTGGTCAGGAATTTCCACTTCATGTTATCAACGATAACATTAATAACTGGAGCGACAGTATTGTTATGATAGTTTAGCATAGTTTTCTCATCAGCAGTTCCTTTCATAACTTCTTCAGAAATTCCTAACTGGCTGTATAGCATACTCGTTAAAAATGTGATCTGATTCATTAGATTGTTTTCTACTGAACGATTTAACTGTGTAACTTTCTCAGTACCATCGATATAGGCAATGCCATACTTCGAACCAGCTAACTGATCTTCTATACTCTTTCGCCTATCTTCAGCCTGTTTCTTTCTAGCTTCTGTCTTTATGATTCCTGGTAATTGAACTATGATATCTAACTTACCACTAGCTGATTGATCGTCTATAACATCAAGGATATTAAGTTTTCTAATCAATCTTTTAGCAATAGAGTTAGGCTCATTCATTACTGTATAGAACGGATTCTCAATAATTGCCACCATCGACTTAGGTAACATTATTTCCTCTTTTTCACCCGTTCTATCATTATACAATCTTACCTTTACATAGTCTGGATACCAATTAACTATCCTACCAACTCTCATAGAATCTATATCATATGATTCTGTAAGTTTTGGATTAATACTAGTATCTGTTGGAACAATAGCGACACATCCTTCATCAAATAAAGATAACACAACATCTTGAATAAATGTTCTAGATATCTGATCTTTATTTGCTGCTAAACTTAAGCATTGATTTAAAGGGTCGTCAACTACAGATTTAAATCGTTCGTTAGTGTCATCTAACATAACATGCCGTATATCCAATGAAGATACATCTATAGCTATTCTGTTATAAACAGCTGCCACTATAGATTTTTCATTACCCATAGTCATCTTGGTTCTAAATGGACTAGAATAAGATGATCTTCCATAATCATACTTAAAACTCTGGGTAGGATTTATAAAAGCATTCCAGCTATGCTTTAGTCTGTCACCTAAAGTCATTTGTTTTACTCCTCATTTTGAAGGATTATCTCGATTTGAAATACTTCTCTGGATCTTCGAGATACTTTTTATACTCTTGAAGCATTTTGTTCTTATATGCTGAATCTGATATGTCGCCGGTAATATGCTGTTCTGTAAAAGGTTTGTTTTGAACAGCTTCTAGGAAATTAATATCCCATTGATCACGAGTCTTAGCGTTTTGAAGTCTACGATTAATTGTTTCTTTATTATTATGACGCTTATTATCTAAAGCTCTTATTTCTTCCTGTTGCTTTTGATAATTTTCTGTAACTTTGGCTTCAAGCTGTTTTTTACTCACACCACTTTCCTTAGCAACACGTTTAATCATATCTTTAAACTCTTTTTCAGCTTGACGAATACGAGGATCTCCCCATTGTTGTCCTGACTGTTTCTTTAAATTTGTTTGTCCGCCCATGGATGTTCTATCAAGAATGTCATTAAACATATCCTGATTGCTATTTACAGCAGTTTCCATTCTTCGTCTATTCTCGGCAAGACCTCTTTCTACAGCTTCGTTAATAAGATCAGTGTTTGTTCTGATTACTTTACCATCCTTATTAACTTCACCGAATCTAGGAGTTGAAGTTTGAGATTTCGGTTCTCTAGTTATAGTATGCTTGTCTATAAATGATTTATCTTTTGAATTTTCTGAAATAAGATCGCGTTGTGTTCTTATAATTTTACTGTCCTTTGATTTTGGTAAATTTTTTGATTCTTCTCTAACTATATTTCCATTTTCATCAAATTCTACTTCATGATACCAATAATCATCTTTTTTAGGCCGTTTAAGATTAACTTCAGAAAGATTATCTGGGCGCTTTACATAGATTTTGTCGGCGGGTATTTTAGATTTTTCTTTACTAAATGACTGATCTGAAATTCCTTTAGTTACTCTGCCAGAACCAGATTTAGGGGTCTTCTTTTTAATACTTCCAGCGGCACCTTTTTTAAGTCTTTGTCCTGTGCTTACGTCACTACTTAAAGGATAAGGCGGACCATTGCGGTGTCCCCATCTTTGATTTAGAATGCCGTGATGAGCAAGCCAATCAATATTCCAATATTCATACATAAGATTCACCTATTTATACCAACTTTTTTCTTTTTGCCTTTAAGATGTTTACCTAATAAACTAGTAGGCATTCCATTAGCTCCATGACGTTTTTCATAATATTTCTGTATTACATAATCAATATCTCTTACTCTGTATGGTTGATCTTTCTTTACTTTTATACCTTTTCCATCGCCTGTAATTTTCTTTTTACGAGATAAAGGTTTACTAGTGGTTCCTTTTCTTTTTCTCCACTTCATACCTTTAACGCCATAATGCATTAGAAGATCTTCATCAAGATTAGGCTTTGTTATAATGTAATCGTACGTCATTTACTACCACCTTTCTTTTTCTTTTTAATACCAGAAGCCCATTTTCTTAATTTATAATTAGCAGTATGCGGATCATATAACCAATCACTTCCTAATGGATCTTTAACATAATGGGTATTACCCTGACCAATCGAAGGTGTTTGAAAAGCATCTAATCCTGTTGCTTTTCTTATTTTCTTTCCAAGATTTATTATTCCTTCTCCAAATGCTTGTCCTTGTTTAGCTCCTGGTATTTCTATTCTAGATCTTGTTTGCGTATTTCTTTTTTTATGTCTTCTCCACTTCATACCTTTAACGCCATAATGAGCTAAAGTATTTTCATCTAAAGGCGGTTTAGTTGTGATATAATCATATTCTATCATTTTCTTTTCCTTTCCTTTAGAATTTTGTTAATATCTTGAAGTGTGACATCTTGTTCGACAGCAGTATTATAAAAGCCTTTATTATTCTTGTCTTCTTGTAGATTATCTTTCCAAGCTTCTAATACTTTTGTTGGCTGAGATTTTAACCATTCTTCTCCTACTGAAGATGATCTATGCTGCTGCGTTTGATTTGAAACATTTTTAAGCATTTTATTATTCTGATTATCTACTGATTTAGCAATTTCTGATACTTTTTTAGTATTTGATTCGTTTTGTGTCTTAATAGAATCTAAATTAGACTTTGCTTTATCATTAAATGATCCTGGTTTCTGAACAAAGTTATTGTTAGAAGATTTTTGCTGATTCTTTTTATCTCTAACTTCATTAACTTTATTAATCTCGTCTACAGCTTTACTAGCAGCTTTAGTGGCATTATTAACAGCGTTAGCCGCTTCTTTTATTCCTTGAACTTTACTAGGCTCTTGCTTCTTCTTTCCTCCAAATATGGCATTATATGCTGTATAAATATTCTGAGCATCTTTAGCAACTTGAGAAACTGGACCAGTAACTTTCTGTATTTGAGTTATGGTATCTCCAATTTTCTCCATTCTAGTTCTTGTATCTTTCTTAGGTTCTGAAGATTGTTGCTGTTGAACTGGAGTATTAGATACTTTATTAGCATCTTCAACTAACTGTTTTAATGATTGATCAGCTTGATATTTTGCTATTATCTTATTTATTTCATCAGTACTAAATAAATCTGTATGATCTTTTGCTGCTTCAGCATCACCAGTTCTTATAACATTTTGTCTCCAAGTCTCTTTTTCTAAAGCTTCTCTTTCTGCTCTGTCTTGCTCTTCTTGTCTAGCTTTAGCTTCTTTAGCTTTCTGTTGTTTAGCCTGTCTTGCTCTTTCAGCAGCTTGAACTTTCTGTTTATATACTTTTTTAGCTTTATGTCTTGCTATAAAACCTCCAGAAGATTTCTTTTTCTTAATGCTTCCAGAAGCTCCTTTCTTAAGACGAGATCCAGTGCTTACTTCTCGACTTAAAGGATAAGGCGGTCCATTACGTACACCCTTTTTTTGTCCTAGAATGCCATGATGTTCTAAATATTCTTCAGAAAGTTCAGGATTAGAATAATCATACATGTAAATTCTTTTTTCCACGTCCATTATTCTTCCCTCATAATTATTCGAAATCATCCTTGCATAATTTATAAGCGACATAAGCATCCATCATAGCTGCTACATTATCGATCTTCTGCTCATAACGCTTTTTATACAATTTACGATTACCATTAGTGTCTTCTAGAGTTATACAATTACCCATTGTAAAACTCATCAATTCTTCATCAAATAACAAAAGTCTTTCTTCGGATAATTTCTTAAGTTCTCCAAGAGGAACAGACTCTGTTTTAGCTCCTTGTATTACTTTGACGATGTTATAATCACCATACTCAACTTCCCATCTATTGACAAACTCTTTTGCATTATATGGATCATATCCAAAGCATCTAACATCATATTGATTAGAATTTATATGACTGTCTAAATCATCATATACTTCCATAAGATCTAAAACAGTTCCTTCAAGAACACATAAACTATCTTCAGCTATAAATTCTTCATATTTTTGTCTCATAGCAGATGGTAATTTCATTAAAGTTTTACTAGAAATATAACTTCTAGTTTTTATTCCATAAGCTCCATCTTTAAGAGGAAAGACAAATGTAAACGCACAGAAATCATCACCTTGTGATAAATCAGCTCCTAAAGCGCAAGGCATATTCCAATAACTTCTCTTTCTATGAGGAAGAGTTTCTTCATAAGTGAAGAAATATGTGTAACCTTCCATAGGAATACCAAATCTTTTTGCTAAAATATCGTTCCTAGTAGATGGTGCCTTCTCTGCCCTCTCGACATCTTCATGATAAACATCATATTGGATAGTCTTTCCTAGATTAGGATTTGCTTTAATCCACATTTCTGGATTATTAACTTCTGAAATATCATCTAATGCATAATACCATATACTTATATGAGGAGCTTTGAAATCACCTTTTAAAATATCCATAAGCTCCATCTTAATTGTATCACCAGCGCCATTTCTAACAGTACCTTCAGAACTCATAGCGACTATTAAATAATCGTCTAACTTAGATGCTCCTTGTTCTATAGCGCCTATAACATCTTCTCTTATATCACCAGAAAGCCATTCGTCAACTGTTGCAATTTTACATCTCAATCCCTGTAATTTATCTATTGACATAGGTCTTACTTCTAATAGTGATCCTGTTAAAAAATTCTGTATTCCAGCTTTAGTAGACGCTAATTTAACTCTATCAGCTTTCGATCCAGTAGTGTTCTGAAGTGATCCATCTGTTAAAAATCTAAACAATGGTCCTCTTGATCTTGTTATGGCCGTTCTTATTGGAGACATAACTTCATCAGCTTGTCTCATCGTTGGTGCAGTTGTTATTTGATGAGTCGTATCTGGATCTATATTCAAATGAAAATTTTGAATACACGACGCATACATTGATTTAGCAGCACCTCGTGCCACTATAAGATACTGCTTTTTGGTTAATCTTTTCTTAACCATTTTTCTTATATAATGTCCACCATGTCCAGACTTATTTGGCTCGTATACACTTCTTTCTTGAAAATAATACCAGCCATATATTTGCTCTGCCCAGAGTTTAAATGTAGGTAATAAATTAAGATCAGAACCATCGGTTAATGTTAATTCTTCTTCACAAAATTCTATCCACCCATTTATAGCTTCATCGTCATAATAAATGTTTGGATTTTCTATTAACTCGTCAATTCTATTCATTTCCATAGCGATGTATCTATTTACAGGTATATCGCCACGTATAACAGCGTCACGAAACTGCCCATAATAAATAGGTACGGCAGTATTTGACAATGCCATAATTTATTACCTCTTATTTCTTCTTATTTTGAACATTTCTGCAACGGATTGGAGAGCTTCCATATCGGAGGCTCTCTCTTACCGCTCACTATTCAGTTATTGACTGCCTAAATCTTACTCCATGTCTTCGATCTGCTTCTGCATCTCTGCAATTTTCTGGAGCATCATTTCCTTCTGGTCGTGACCGCTGTAGTTTCTCATACTATTGCGGCTAGATCTTCTGGATGAATAATTAGACCTACTATTTCTCCCTCTTCTCATAGAGGTATTGTTGTTAGAGTATGGCCAATTCCCGCTGACACCACCGTCGTAGTCATCAGCTCCTTCCATAGCTGCTATACACTCAATATAGTACATGGTCTTTGTAGCTTTATAAACACAGTCCATCTCATTAGCTGAGAGATCTCCTGTTTTAACTACTTCATCGACCTTCTCGCAGAGAAGATCATATAAACTTCATAAAGACTCCATAATCTCCTCCTTTCTTTTATATCAATTAATATTGATTATTTCTTTTTCTTTTTAACTCTTTCTCTGCCTGCGGCTATTCCGCGTTCTATGTTTGACCCGTCTTGACCAGTGAGACTATTAGAAGTTCCACCATATAATTTACGTCTTCTATATGCTTCAGCTTCTGTTGCCTCTTTTCCATAAGTATTAAGTCTAGCCCATGCTTCTATGCCAGTCATTGTTCCTCTTTTTAATAATGTATTTCCATTATTAGTTGTTATATCTTCTGAATAAATATGATTTCCTGCTCTATTACGTTCTATTTCTTTTTCTTTTTTACTCTTTTTTCTATTTTTTCTCTTCTTCCACTTCATACCCTTAATGCCATAATGAGATAAAGTTTCCTCATTAAGTTCATGTTTTTCTATAATATAATCGTACATGTTAACCTCCTATGGATATAACTTAGCCCATGTTTTAGGACCTATTATTCCATCTTTTTCTAGTCCATAAGTTGCTTGAAATGCTATAACAGCATTCTTTGTGTTTGGACCAAAATCTCCATCTACTTCTATATGATGACCATTAACAAACAAACGAGCTTGAGCTACTTTAACCCAATCTCCTTTACTACCCATTTTGAGGGTTGGTTTATTAATAACATTGATAGTGTTAGCTACTGAATTGTAATTAGTATCAGAATAAGCTGGTCTAGCAAATGCCACAATAACTGATTTTGAGCGGACACGCTCCATAACTGATCCACCATTATCATTTGATGTGACGGAGGTATTACCTTCTATCGACTTAATCGATTTGGGCCATTGTGATATGTCTGAAACTAATCCTACATGTTGGGCTTCATATTTTGAGTCTTTATCAAATTTAAAAAAGACAATATCACCGGGTTTAGGGTCTTTTACAAGTTGTCCTTTACTTCGGAACCACCTGAGCAAATCGCTACTTGAGGCAGTACGTTTGATCAAAGACAGACAAAATCTAAATAGCCAAATTATGAACACAACACACCAAGGGTATGTGATTGTAGGATTGATGTCATGATCATATACCTCTCTACCATAAAACCAAGTGTTATACTTGACTTTATTCGATCCGAATGGGTATTCTTTTACTCCTAATTCTTTTTTAGCAGCTGCTATTATTTCTTTGCTAGTCATCTTTACCTTCCTTGTCTTTTCCCCACCAATTAAGCCATTCGGTTATAATTGATATACCAACTATAGTTGCTATAAGCAATCCTATAACAATGGCACTGCCTAGGATTAAAACACCTATTAATACTGATCTAGCCATTCCACATTCTCCCGACTTATACTCCCTTTACTGCACTGCTCTATGACCATCAGAATTAAGCTTTATTAAATCAGCTCTTCTGCTATCCATTATGCCATTAACACCCAGAGAATGATAAGCTTGATAAGCACTCTCCCACATATCTAGATCTTCATCATCTATGTGACCTGCCGACATATATCGATGATAATCTAAAGTCAAATCTCGCCTCATTTGTTTCTGCTGAGCGTTCATTAAAATATCAATTCGCTTACCGAATTTATAACAGATTCTAAAAAAGTAAGCTACGCAGGCAAAGAGCGTGGGCATCCCGATTACTTTTAGAAAATTAAGTATGGGTTCAATTTTTTCCATCATTATTGCCCTCGCTTTCCTCCTTATTTGGAGTGACATCAGCGATCTGCTTTAATAACTGTATAATTTTATCATATCCTATCATCGAAGCTATCCATACTGCCACTCCCATAAGGAATATACAAATAATATTATTTACAGTCCATGGTATGGAATTGAGCATGTATAGTATAGCAGTGCCACCACATCCTACTACTATAGCATTAATTAAAGCTACTATATTTGCTGAATAATCTTTTCCGGCATTTGTATAAAACTTTTTTATTGCTTCTGTTAATAATGACGTTATTCCAGCGCCAATAGTTAACATAGTTACAAATAATGTTATAGTCATTATAACTCTCCTTTTTATATTAACGCTCTAAATATGTTTGTTGTTAGTGGGGTAACGTTTATATTTTAGAATCTTGAATTTATAGGAGATGCCATATTCAGAGCGTTAATTACTCTTGAAACCTATTATTGTTTCTTCTATTTCCGGCTCGGGTTCGCACTCATACGGAGGATTTACCTCGAAACCTATAGCAGATACAGAACTTTCTGGAATTATTCCTTCAACATCTTTATCTTTAAGTTTAAATATCTTTATTAAACCGCAGACTAAAAATTCTCCACCGAAAGCAGCAAAGAAACAAGAGATTAAAGTATCTGATATCATTATGGAAAATGCTGACATAACTAAAACAATTATTGTAAATATTATCAGCATTTTTATAGAAAATACTACATAATCAGCAAGAGGTATGTCTTGTAGAGATTTCTTTTTTCTCTTTTTCATTTATTACCTCCATATTCCGATTATTAATAAAGCAATTATATAGTATGTAAAAACTATAATTAAATATTTTAAATTAACTATACTTTCTTTTGAAGTAATATATTGGAACTTCATTTCCACTATCCCATGTATCATAGTAATTACCATCTATGACAGCTACTACGTGAGAACCAGTTGCTAAAATATATTATCCATCTGTATGATCTATGCAGAATTGCCATATTGAATAGCAATTGTCTGGACACATATCAGGTATTGTAAATCTACTGAATCCATTATTAAATAAATATCTTGACCATACATTATTAGAAATAGATGGTTCATACATTTCTCTTCCGAGATCTGATAAATCATCATAAATGGTAAGCCATTCTTCGTCAAATATTATAGCCAAAGCCCTTATTACACAATCGTCAACTCTTTTATTAATTGGATTTGGATTATCATAGATATACATTTATTCGCCCTATGCTAATCGATCATTATCTTTCCAAATATAAAGTCTCCATTCTAGCATATCTATTTGTTCTTTAAGGCTTTGAAGAACAGAAGAATTACTTGGAGGGTCAAATAACATTTTTACCTTATAACTTACAAGATCTTTTACTCCTTCGAAATCTGTACTATCGCCAAGTAAATCATCCCAAGTTTCAGTTCCATCTTCAACTCTAAAAGCATGATCCATTCCATGCCATTCCTGCATAATAGTCATTAGGACTGTATTAATATGCATGATTAACTCTTGATCAAAACTTTTATCATCTTCTGCTACATTGTTTATTCGTTTTACAGATCCTAATATCGTATTATCCATAATATTCTCCGTTAGATCTTCTTAATGAACTTACTCATTACATAACCAACAGGTGACTCAATCTTATACCAATTATCATCGACAACTTCTATTACTCTGACCTGTGCTCCGTCAGGTATAGACTTGTAGATTTCTCCACCAGGCTGTTTTCTAACATTAAGACTTAAATTTCCTATTACTTCACCCATAAACGGCTTGAAATTTTTCGGCTTTTCTTCAACAACATCCTTTACGGTCTTTTCTATAACATCTTCAGGTGTTATTTCCGTCTCAAAATGTTCATTAAGAACTTCTTCAGGTATATTATTCTCTTTATACATCTTATTGTAATTATTCTTTGCCATTTTATCCTCCTATTTCCATGGACAAGTATCATATGGTTTTCTTTCTATTGGTTCTTTTGGTAAAAGAGTAGCATCTCCATAATGAATAGCATTATGTGTTCTAAAACTTGTAGATATTAGAAACTCTGGATTGAATATATCTGGATTTTCATCTTCTATATCTTCTAATGTTAATGGATTCATATGATGAACAATTATTCTATCACCTATATTATAACCATCAATTCCTAAATCACATCCATCATCTCTTATTATTACTTCTCTTCTTGCATCTCTCCATTTTCTAGATCTATATAGAATTTGGTTGATGTATCTGTCGAATCCAAATGTTTCTATTCCAACTTGTCCTACTAATTTTAGATAGTTGTATCTATCTATAAATGTTTTGTATGATATTAATTCTGAGTATGTTCTAATCATTCAGATCTTCCTCATCTATTATTGCGGGAGCACCTGAATATCTTCTAAAAGCACTTATAGCTTCTGAATATAATTCTTTTACTTCTTTCTGAGATTGAATAGATTCTGTCTTAGCTCTTAGTAATTCATTTTCTTTCTTTAATTTTTCTAATTCATATTGTTGTTTAATAGAACCTTCTCTTAAAAAATGAACTAACTCGGCTGCTGTTGCTTCACCGGAGTCTATTCTTTTCTCAACAGCTTTATAAGCTTTGTTGATTAATCTATTCTCTACTGCTTCCGGAGACATTGCAGGTCTAGATTTAGATTTTTTTGTTTCACTTGAGGTTTTTGGCATTAACCATCACCCCCATCTGAAATTTTAGAATATACTTTAGATGTACTTTGGTGAGATTCGTTCATAGTTTTTCTCCTTTTATTAATGCTTTTTGTATTTCATAAGCCACTTCTATAGAGAATGACAATACTTTTTTAACTATAGAAAGGAGGGGTAACTCACCAGTACCAGGTAAACTATGTTTAAAGCACTGCCACCCCCTATAGAAGTGGCTTATGAAAATATAACAAAGTTTTAACGAAATAATCCCCCGGAGAAATTTTTAAG
>Ga0326511_10000332_pt1 | contig 40805 bp, 49 predicted proteins | sample 0_2496_0518_D_FD_203701 | JGI IMG/M metagenome (GOLD analysis project Ga0326511, IMG submission 203701) | Bovine rumen microbial communities from UC Davis, California, United States - 0_2496_0518 | ecosystem: Host-associated > Mammals > Digestive system > Stomach > Rumen | place: USA... | reverse complement strand
TTGTGGACGCCGAGAGGGTATTCCTCCTGGAATCACAATACCGCGTGAACGCCTCGCGGAGAGTCATCTTGTCCTTCCGCTGGCGTTTCAGTTTCAATTCCGACGCCTTGTATTCCGCTTCCTTTTTTGTGGGAGCGGTGACGGACTCGACTATCTTCTTACCGTTTGAGTCCATACCGAGATAGACCTGACAATTCCAGTTTCCCGACGGGAGTTTTTTTGCCTTCATCCTTCTTTTACGCCCAGTATAAAGTCAATGACAAAAAACGCGACGATAATTCCCATAACGATATAGTAGATTATGGCGAAGGTGGACGTCGGAGCGTCCCTGATCACGCATACAAGACCCCATATCCATATCGGAATAGAGAGAAGCGGGATGCCCACCGAAACAAAAGCGAGAATCATTACGAGCCACCACGGGCCGCCTATTGCTACAAGCGGCATGACAGAGATCAGAAGAGTAATAACGTGCCATAAAACGACTCCGACTCCTCCGAGAGCATTTGAAAGTTTTTCCTTTAACATTGTTTTTCCCTCCAGTATTTCATTGCTTTTTCAGCGAATTCACAAGTTACGTTGAAATCTTCCGCGATCTGCCACGGCTCCGTTGATCCGTGCCGGATCGCTTTTTTTAATAAAGGATACGGAATCAGCCGACGGATTGCCCATTCGTCGGCTTTTCTTTCGTGCTTCTGCCGGTAGTCCCGCGTGGCGTACATATTATAGAAAGCGCCTCGGACACAATGCCCCAGCTCATGGGCGAGGTGAACGAGCTTCTCCGGTCCGGTAAATCTCGGGTCGAGGCCGACGTAACATTTTTTATTTACGCACGCGGAAAGAGACTCCGTTTTCGGGAGCCGGTATTCTTCCACGGATATATCATGCTTTTCCGCATAATTCAAAAGATCATCACTTGTTGCTGTTTTTAGATTTAACATATTCCGCGAATTGTTTTACCTCCTGCCACATTTCGTCCGTGACTTCCGTATCACCTCCGAAAAGGGCAATCTTTATCTCTTCGTCTTTGTTTACTTCTTTGCCGAGCAGGTAATCGACAGACACGCCGAATATCTCGCTCATCTTTAACAGCATCTCACGGCTCGGCTCGTATATGCCGCGTTCCCAATACCCGAGCGTGGTGTCGGCAATCTGCAAGGCACGAGCAAGATCCACCTGCGTCATTCCTTTTGCCTTACGCTGTTCTCTGATTCTGTTTTCCGAGGTTTTCATTTGTGTTTTCTTCCTTCAATTTAATTGCAGAAAGCATTATACCACGGTCAAAAAAATTTTTCAAGAAAATTGAGAAAAAGGTATTGACATCTCAAGAAACTTCTGTTAAAATGGTATCAGTCGCAAGAAACTTGAGAAAAAGGAGGGGCGAAATGATAAGGAAACTACGGCTGAAATCGAAGCTCACGCAAGAGGCACTTGCGAATCGGCTTGGAGTAGCGCCTTCCACGGTTGCAATGTGGGAACGGAGAAAAAGCAATCCCCGCGCAACGATGCTTCCGAAACTGGCGAAGGTACTCGGATGCACCATCGACGAACTGCTGACGGAGGATTGAAATGCCGAGGGTGAGAACGACGCCGGAGGAACGGCAGAAAAGGAACTACACCAATCTGCTTGCAAGCAAAGCAGAAGAAAGGGGGATTGAGTTAGGCGAGATCCTGGGATGCTGCGAACGAACCGCGAGGGAAAGGGCAAAGGAACCGGGGTCGCAGAGATTCGACGAGATACTCAACGCTTGTCGTCGGTTGGGTATCGGGATCATCTTTTACGACAAAGAGCAATACGAAGCCATACTAAAAATGAAAGAGTGAGGAGAGAACAAAATGGAGAACATGAGCTACTACGAAATGGGGAGAGCAGTCCCCGAAGAGGCGCAGAGAAAGATCGAGAAGGGACGACTAAAGGGATTTACGGATGTTAATCCCATGTGGAGAATCAAGAAACTCACGGAAATGTTCGGTCCAGCTGGATTCGGATGGTGGACGCAAAACGAAACGAAGAAAATGGTGTACGACGAAATCACGAATCAGAAATGCGCGTTTTTGTCGCTTGACCTCATTGTTGTTGATCCCGAAACAGGCGAAGAGTCCCACGCGATCCACGGAGAGGGAGGCGCTTCGATGGTCGCACAAGAGCAAGCTGGGCCGCATCTGTCCGACGAATGTTTCAAGATGGCGTACACGGACGCGCTTTCCGTAGCTTGTAAGGCGCTGGGAATCGGCGCGGACGTCTATTTTGAAAAAGACAAGACGAAATACACCGCGGAGGAGCCGCAGAAACCCGCCAAATCCGCGACGAAGGCCGAGGGCAAGGGAAGAATAACCCCGAAACAAATTGAGGCGATTTCAGCGCGATACAAGGGCAATATGATGGCAAGACTTCTCACGGCGAACGGCCTTGAGAAACTGGAAGACATGACCATCGAAAAAGCAAGTGACCTTATTCAGAAGATTAAAGAAGCAGACGAAGCGAAGAAAGCGAGAGCGCAGAAGGAGGAGATAGCATGACCGCGATAGTTAAGAGAGAGAGCAACGACCTGATACTGGCACCGGAACTTGAAAGCAAGTTGATCGAACTGACCGAGGCGAAGAAGAAAATCGAAGAGGCGGAGAAAGAACTGAAGGAACAAATCAAGGCGGAGATGGAGAAAGCGAAAATCACGCAGCTCAAGACGGACCGCGTGACCATCTCATGGAAGGACGAGTATGACCGCGAGAGCTTTGACTCGAAGGCGTTCCGTAAGGACGATCCCGAAACCTACAATGCGTATGTTAAGTTCACCACGGTCCCGGCAAGCATATCTGTCAGGGTGAAATAAATGGAAATTTGGAAGGAGATAAACGGGGCTGACGGGTACTTCGTCAGTTCCGAGGGCAGAGTAAGACACGGCGAGAGGATACTGAAGCAGTACAAGATAGTGAACGGATACTGGATGATAGACCTTCCGAACAGAAGAACGGTAGTACACAGACTCGTCGCGGAGGCGTTCATCCCGAACCCCGAAGGTTTACCGCAAGTCAATCATATCGACAGGAACAAGCAAAACAACAACGTAGAGAACCTGGAGTGGATTTCTCAAAGCGACAACATGAGGCATTCATACGCCAACGGGCGGGAACCCTCGTCGGGACTCAAGACCCCGGTCATTTATGTCGGAGATCACATGGCTCTCGCGTTTGAGTCGCTGACCGCGGCGGCAAAGTTTCTGTGCAGGGCGAAGTCATCCGTGGCATACGCTCTTCAGAGTGGGCGGAGATGCGCGGGAGGGCGAATGTATTATGGCTGATTTCACTACGGAGATACAGGGCAGAACGCTGGAGTACATCGACGAGTCACATACCTACGTTGTGGACGGAATCGTGGTTCCCTCGATAACAACGGTACTCCGCAAAGAACTCGGTGAGAAGTACGACAAGGTTCCCGTGGCGGTGTTGAAAAAGGCGGCGGATCTCGGAACGCAATTACACGAACAAATAGAACGATATTGCAAGACCGGGGATACCTACGGCGGGATGCCGGAACTACAGAACTTCCGATTCCTGATGAGCCACTACGGATTTGAGCCGGTCAAGAACGAGGTTCCGCTGATACTTTTTGATAAAGAAAAACCCGTCGCCGCCGGAAGATGCGACCTTGTCCTGAAGATGGATGGCAAACTGATAGGCGCGGACATAAAACGAACTTCGGCACTTGACAAACAATATCTCACGGGGCAGTTGAATCTCTACAGAAGAGCATATTTTCAAAGCTATAACGAACTTTGGGACGAACTTCGCGGAGTGTGGCTGCACGGGTCGGAGAAAAGGAAATTTGTACAGTTGCCTATCAACGAAACGTGGGTCGATGATGTGATAGGGAGGTTAAGATGAGCGATCTGATCAATGAGATGGCGCAAAAGATCAAGCAGCTTGAGGTCTCCGTCAAAAAGCTCCGCGAAAGCGGGACGGAGTACGCAAAGGCAGAGCGCGAATACAAGGTCCTGCTCCGGACGGAGTGTCTGAAGCTCCGCGACGAGGGCATGGCGATAGGAATGATCGACAAGACTTGCTACGGGATCCCGTCCGTCGCCGAGGCGCGGTTCAAGCGGGATGTGGCGGAAACGGTCTACAAGGCAAACCTTGAGGCGATAAACTCGATCAAACTGCAGATGAGAATACTCGACACGCAGATCTCCCGTGAGTGGGGGACGGAGATGTCAAGTTAAGGAGGACGAAATGAAACGAGATGGCATTATCACAATCGCGCTTGGGTTGGTATTGGTCATCACTTTACTTGTGGTATCGAATATCAAACTCCGCGACGCGGAACCGGAAGAGACGGTCCGCGTCACCGAGGTGGAACTTGAAACGACTGCGACACGATCTGACACCGACGTGCAAACGGAAGCGCCGGAGGAGAGTGAGACGATAGGGACGGTTGTAGATACCGCCCCGGCGGTCACGGAAACAGAGGCAGAGACCGCCCCTGCGACGGAAGCGGTCACAGAACCCACAGAAACGCGATATTTGAACGTTTCTCCCGGGGACGGGTATTTAGACGTCCCGATGACAAGAGACGTTCAGGACGCGGTGAGAGCGATCTCCGCGGAGTATGGCGTTCCGTTCGAGTTGACGATGGCAGTCTGCTATGTCGAAAGTGGGTTTGATCCGTATGCGGTGTCGAGTCACGGCGATAGCGGATTGATGCAGATCGCCCCGGTAAATCACGGATGGTTGGCGGCGGATCTCGGCATCACGGATTTGTTCGATAGCGTACAGAATGTTCGGGCGGGTGTTCACATCCTCGCGGACAAGATCGCCGGAAGCAACGGAGACTTTACCACCGCATTGATGAAATACAACAGAGGCGACGCGGTGGCATTGGAGCAGATGCGCGACGGGATTTACTCGACGGACTACACCGAGAGGGTGTTGGGCAAGTATTACGAATATTTAGGTTACGGAGGATGAGATGAAACTTATTGACGCCGATCACCTTGTTTGGAGATTCCGAAAAAAGATTCTCCCCGAGATAAAAAGGTGTTCGTCCAAAAAGAACCTTGCGGATCATGTGTACGCACAGTATATGCAAATTATGCTTGATACGTTTATCCGCGAAATTAAAACAGAACCCGAATGCAATCCTACGGAGGATCAGGATAAATACGGCAACATGAGTCTTGAAGAGGTCGAGCGTGTGCTTGATATAGACATCTCGCCGCAGCTTTGGAGGGGCATATGCAGGTCGGTTGGATTCATGCCCACGGTTGCGCGGTTCATGAGATTTGACGACGAAAAGTTTATTCTAACGCGCGGCGTTGGAAAAAAGCTCACAAGTGAAATGCTTGAACTGAAAGACAAAATAAGGGAGGCAATAGAAGATGGCAAACTTTAATATGGCAAAGGTAATTATCGCAGGGAAACTCACCGCCGATCCGAAACTGGCGGTAACATCAAACGGAACACAAGTCGCTGAATTTGCGGTGGCGGTCAACAGCAGAGACACGGTCAGTTATTTCGATTGCAGGGCATTCGGGAAGACGGCGGAGTTCGTCTGCAAGTATTTCCGCAAGGCAAGCTCAATCTGCATCGACGGAACGCTCCGGCAAGAGAGATGGACAAAGGACGGAGCGCAGCGGTCAGCGGTGAGAGTGATTGCCGATCAGGTACATTTTGTGGACAGTAAGAATGAATCGACCACAGAAGAACGTGTCGAAATGAATGATGCGCCGGTGCTGGAAGAGATCAAGGACGGGGAGGATCTCCCGTTCTGACGGAGTGAGGAGAGGTTATGGCAAGAGAATATATGTGCGCTTATCACTCGATGCTTGACGGCACGAAAAAACTGACCGACGAAGAGTTCGGTCAGTTGATGCGCGGGTTGTTGGAATACTCCGTGACCGGCGAGGAACCTGAAGAACTCCCCGATAAAGTGCAGGTCGCGTTTGATATTTATTCCGGCCAGATAGACCGCGACAACGAGTCGTATAAAGCGAAGTGCAAGAGCAATCGTGAGAATATCTCAAAACGATGGAATACGACCTCAAAGGAACCTAACCTTACCCATCAGGACGATACGATGGTATACGATGGTATACAAACGAATACGAATGATACCAAGGAGAAGGAGAAGGGAAAGGAAAAGGAAAAGGAGAATAGAAAGGAGAAGGGGAGTAATAAGAGATTCTCCCCGCCCACCCTCGACGAAGTGACCGAGTATTGTCGGCAGAGGAATAGTCCTGTCGATCCGAAGAAGTTTTGGGAGTATTTCGACGCGGGTGGATGGAAGGACGCGAAGGGTAATCCCGTGCGTAACTGGAAGCAGAAAATCCTCACTTGGGAGAAGTACGATACGCCGAAAGAGAAAGAGCCGACAGTATCGAGCTTTGATACGGATGAATTTATGATCGACGCGCTGAAGCGGACTTACGGAACGGCGGTGAACGTATGACGTTTATAGATTTGTTTGCCGGAATCGGCGGATTCCGTCGGGGTCTCGAACTCGCGGGGCATAAGTGCGTGGGTTTCTGCGAATGGGACAAATACGCCACGGCATCATATACTGCGATGCACCTTATCACGGAAGAACAGAGGAAATATCTCGAAACTCTCGACAAGAAGCAGAGGGTCAAGGAGATACTGAAAGAGGAGTACAGAAATGGAGATTGGTATTCAGCTGACATTAGACTCGTTAATGCCGGAAATGTTCCGAGATGCGACTGCTGGTGCTTCGGAGCACCATGCCAGGACTTCTCCGTCGCAGGGAAACGAGCCGGACTCGACGGAGATAGAAGCAGTCTCGTTCGAGAGGTATTTAGAGTCCTCGGCGAACTCGAAGAAGATGATCGTCCCGAATGGCTTATCTACGAAAATGTTAAGGGAATGCTCTCGTCGAACGGGGGGCGGGATTATCTCGCGATTCTCTTGGAAATGGATGAACTCGGGTACGATGCGGAATGGTTTAATTTCAACTCAAAATATCACGGAGTACCCCAAAACCGCGAGAGGGTGTATACTATCGGACATTTTAGAAAACGAGGTCCCGCAAAAGTATTTCCTATCGAGGGAACAGACGGAGAAGATCGTGTGGAAGGGATGAATCCCGAATGCATCGGGGGATTCGGCGAACACAAGAGCAACGGCGGAACGCAAGATTATCAGCAAGACCGCGTCAGGCAAATCGGCGAGTGCGAGTCGGATCGGGACAACCCGAATCAGTATCGTGTCTACGAGGAGGGGGGGCAAGCTCCCTCATTGAACACGATGGGAGGTGGGGGTAGAGAACCGCACATCATCGTGATGAACGAGCCGGAACATCAATGGCAGACGATTTATAATCCTGCGGGGGGGAGCGGCCTTGAACGCGAGAGATTACAAAGACGCACAACGGGTTGCTTTGCCATTGACAAAAACAGAAGCGGAGAAGAAAGAGACGTTGCCAACACACTTACCGCAAGGGAGGACAGAGGAGTGAGCGAACAGAAACAGACGGGTACGGCGGTTGTACTCCCCGTGCTGACTCCCGACAGAACAGAGAAAAGACAGAACGGCAGACGATTCAAAGAAAACGGAGATCCCGCGTTTACATTGACAAGCGAAGACAGGCACGGAGTGGCGGTGGGGATTAACACCGAAGATGACGGGACGTGCAGAACTCTTCGGGCGCAACATAATTTATTTGATCCGATCAATTTGAGCAGAAACGACAGTTTCGGAGCATCGGCAGCGGGCATACAGATCATGGGTACAGTGGAAGGCGACGAAGTAAAAGAAGAACATCCGGGGATGTACGTTGAGTTATCAAACGGAGCAATAGTATACGCGGTGTGGTATCCGAAATACGAATGTTACGTTGCGATACGGAAACTTACTCCGAGGGAATGCTTCCGGTTACAAGGATGGACGGACGATTACTTTGAAAAGGCGGAACTGGTAAATTCGGACTCGCAGTTATACAAACAAGCGGGAAACGGAGTGACAGTAAACGTGGTCGAAGTGATCGGGAAAAGATTGAGGGAGGTGGAGGAAGACGATGGACGTTAGTTTCAAGATAGACTACCCGCCGACAAAAGCGCAGAGGACGCAATGGACGAACGACTATTCGCTGAACGCATACTACGGCGGGAAGCATTGGTCGGTCAGGGCAAAGGACGCGGAATACTGGCATATGCTTACTGTGGATGCTTTGCATCGGGCGAAGATCCCGAAGAGGATATACGATAAGCCGGTGCGAGTGGTGATCTGCTACAACGACGGATGGGACATCGACAATCACGGAGCGGTGACGAAGATGATAATCGACGGGATGAAGGGATACGTTATCAAAGACGACACGCGGAAGTATGTGAACGAGGTGACGCAGAGATTTTGGACGAGAGATTACATCGGAGTATTTGTAACGGAAAGCGAGGAGGAGATATGAAGTATATTAGTCTTGATGGATTGGGCGATTACTTTGTGTCCTTTATACACGGCTATGTGACAGAACTTGTCGGGATACAGATTTCGGAACTTAAAAGCGAACTTAAAAACCTCCGCAAAGCAAGATCGCTTATAAAAGTAACGCTTGACGCTGGCGCGAGAATGCCGGAGAGGGCGCATCCCGAAGACGCGGGGCTGGATCTGTTCTCCCCGGAGGCGGTGAAGGTCCCGGCGAGAGGATCCGCCGTGATCGATACGGGCGTCCACGTGGAGATACAGAACGGATACGCGGGGATGATAAAGTCGAAAAGCGGGTTGAATATCAAACACGGGATCATCAGCGACGGAGTGGTGGACGCCGGGTACACGGGGTCGATACGGGTGAAGCTGTACAACCTTTCAGACGAGGATTACATGGTAGAACTCGGCGACAAGATATCGCAGCTCGTGATCGTGCCGGTGGTGACTCCGAGCGTGGATATTGTCGGTGAGATCGGCGGATCGGAGCGGGGCGACGGCGGATTCGGGAGTACGGGAAGATGAAATAAAGCCGGAGTAGTTCAACGGCAGAACGGCTGATTTGTAATCAGCAGATGAGGGTTCGACTCCCTCCTTTGGCTAAATCAAAAAAGAGGAGGAAAGATATGAAAAAGATACCTACGTTATTCACAAGAGAGTACGCAAACCATAAGGTGGTCGGCATCAAGCCGGAGGTCACGCCTGGGTGCGAGGCGGTGCTGAACGGTGAGTGCGTCCCGACGATAAAGTACGATGGGACTTGCACAGCGATCATCGACGGAGTTTTTTACAAGAGATACGACGCGAAAAAGGGGAAAAAGCCGCCGGAAGGGGCGATCCCCTGCTGCGAGCCGGATCCTGTGACGGGGCACCATCCGCATTGGGTGAAGGTCGATTTCAACGCTCCCGAAAACAGCTATATCGTGGAGGCGTACACGAACTCCAAAAACGAAGCAAGCGGATTCTTGGGCAACGGAACATACGAGGCGATAGGCCCGCGCATACAGGGAAATCCCTACGAGATGGACCGACACATCCTTGTAAGGCATGGGAAAGAAATTGCTCCGAATTGTCCGTGCGATTTCGAGGGCATCAAAGCATATCTCCGAGAGAACGAAATCGAGGGTGTTGTGTTTTGGAAAGACGGAGAACCTCTTTGCAAAATCAAAAGAACAGACTTCGGGTACAGGTGGCCGGTGTGATGAAAGAGGCGCCGTGTAAAAAATGCCCGCATCGTACTATCGGATGTCACGCCGAATGCGAAAGATACAAAGCGTGGGTCGAGGAACGCGAGGCGGAAAAAGAAGAACTGCGCCGGAAAAAGCGTGAGTATCACGCCGTGGCAACGTACATGAAAGAGGCAAGGGAGAGGGCGAAGAAATGAGAGTCGGTCTGTATGATGCGGATGGTCATAATTATCCTTCGCTTCCGCTGATGAAACTCTCGGCGTATCACAAAAAGCAAGGCGACGATGTTGAATGGGCGATACCGCTTATCCACTATGACCGAGTGTATGTTAGTCGAGTGTTTGGAGACGAATACACCACTTACGACGAGACGCAGATGTTTGACGCGGACGAAGTTGTGTACGGCGGGACGGGTTTTGCTATCAAAATCGAGAACGGGCGAGAGGTGTTTCGGAAAGAACTCGACCACGATCTTGATGACGAGATTGAGCATATATATCCCGATTACGGCATTTATCCCGAACTCACGAAAGATACGGCGTATGGATTCCTGACGCGGGGATGCCCGAATAATTGCCCGTTCTGCATCGTGACAAAAAAAGAAGGGCGCGTATCTCGCAAAGTCGCGGATTTATCCGAGTTTTGGGACGGGCAGAAAAACATCGAATTACTCGATGCAAACATTCTCGCTTGTCGGGAACGAGACGAATTGCTCGACCAATTGACCGAGTCAAGATCGAGGGTTAATTTCTGTCAGGGACTTGACGCAAGATTTATCACCAAAGAGATCGCCGAAAAATTGTCGAGGATTAAGGTCAAGATGGCGCATTTTGCGTTCGACTTGATGAAGAACGAGAAACGGATCGTTGAGGGGTTGACAAACTATCAAAAGGCAACGGGAGCGGATCAGCACACGGCGACAGTTTATATCTTGACAAACTACGATACAACGCTCGACGAGGACATTTATCGAGTGAAGAAGGTAATCGAGATCGGGATGAGTCCTGATGTGAGGATATACCGAAAAGAGACCGCTCCGAAATCAGTGCGAGATTTACAAAGATGGTGCAATTCGCCGATGATCCGAAGAACTTGTCGTCTTGAAGATTATGCGCCGAGGAAAGACGGAAAAACATTTGAGGAACTATATTTGCGAGGTGGTATATGAAAAGCATATTGCAAGACGACGAGTCGAGATGTTGGCTCTGCGGCAGACCGGCAAACGGTGATCCGCTGGATTGGCATCACGTTTTCGGCGGAGCGTTTCGGAAGAAGTCGGAGAAGTACGGGCTGAAGGTGAAGCTTCATCACAACGTCTGTCATATCTTCGGGAGCGAGGCGGTACATCAATGCGCGGAGAAAAACCGCGAGATGCAGAAACGGGCGCAGATCGTGGCGATGGCGACGTATGGATGGAGCGAGGATGAGTTTAGAGAAAAGTTCGGGAGGAGTTATCTTGGAGAAACTTAAACCTTGCCCGTTCTGTGGGGGAAAGGCGTATATTGCGCAGAACTATTTGGGGCAGAAATATGTGTGTTGCCCCGAGTGCGGTGCTTGCGTTTGGGGGGGAGACACAGACGATTGGAGAATTGCTACAATGGGCGAGAAAAAAGCAGAAAAAGCCGCAATCGAAGCATGGAACAATCGAGCCGTAGATATCGACATGGTGAACGGAAAGGAACCTGCCGATACGGACATACCTATTTTCGACAAAGAAACACGGATAGAAAACTGTACTGTGCAGATTTTAGAGAATACGAAAACAGGACGAGTGAGTATAGGATGGTGGAGGAATGAGTAAAGACGTGATAGAGTTCCCGAAACGGGGAAAAGAATACAAGGCGGGATTTGGCGCCGGGTATTGTGAGGGGCAAAAGAGCACCGAGCAATACAGGGCGGGTTATACCGACGGATATTCAGAGGGATTCCAAGAAGCTCGCGGTGAGATAAGCACGGAAAAGCTGTTTCTTCTGTTGGGAGCGCGGGTCAAGGGCCTGGAGGAGCGAGTGGCCAAAGCGGAATCAAAAGCGGAGAACGCTTATTCGATGGCGGTAAGCAAACTTGATTTTTGAGGTGGTGGAGAAATGAAACAAATACCTGATTTTGGCGAGCTGATAATCAGATACCGGAAACCCGTGGAAGGCTGCGATCCAACATCGCCGATGTCGGCCCACAAAATGTCTTGGAGGTGGGAAGAAGGCGGGATCGGTAACGGGTTCTATGTATCAGACACGCCACTTGGACTTGACGCCGCGGCTGAATACTTCAAAATGCTGTTTGAGGATGCGATGTATAGGATAAGCGAGCTACAGGAGACAGAGAAATGAAGACGGAGAAACGTGAAGACGGGACGGAAGTCGTGACGTTTGAAAGAAGGCCGTGGGAGAAACAAAGTCCGTGCGTCGGGTGTAAGACGGGGAAAGTGGACCCGCTGAAAGAGGTGGTGAATACTCTCGACCATCTGCTCGCCGAGCTTGAAAGTCTGCTGATGATGTGTTGGAACGCGGAAGACGGCGAGGAAATCTACCGAAAGAAGGACTGTTCCGAGTGCAACGAGTGCCAGGAGTACGCGAAATGGAACGAAGAACAGGAATACTGGGAAAAACGAAGAATTGCGGTGCAGACAGGAAAGTGGGGGGGCGGAAGATGACGAAGGATCAGAGAAGCGAGTCGATGGTGAAGCTGACGAAGAACGCGATAAAGAAACGGATGCAGAAGATTGATCCCGACGAATGGGCGTATGACAACAAGAGTCCGTGCCTGGAGTGCGGAAAGAAATCGTGTCAATGGAAGAAGTGCGTTCCGTATAAGTGGTTCATTTCAAAAACGTGGCGGAGAGTAACTGAACCTTTCAGGGGGTGATCTCATCAAGCACTATGAAAGCTCGGCGGCGGTGTGTCCGTTTTACCGGAAAGAGGACGCGAATAAGATATACTGCGAAGGTTTGGTGAGAGGGAGCGGACTGCACGTCGCCTGGGGAGATCCGAAAGACGCGGGAAAATGGAAGGACAAATACTGCTATTGCAATTACATTGATTGCCCGATAGCAGAGATGCTTTATCGAACAAAATACGAGGAGGAAAAGAGACCGTAAGGTCTTTTTTCTTTTTGAGGGGGGGAGGGGGGATTAACTTTTCGGGGGGTGCTTTGATATGATTAGCACGGAGCCGGGGGACGTGACGGTCCTCAAGGGGGAGACCCGCTCCGGCTTCCTCTCCTCCACCACATTACGAAAGGGGGCGTCCGATGGATTGGGCGGCAATAAAAAGAGAATACATCACGACCGGCATATCCTTGCGGGCGCTGGCGAAAAAGCATAACGCATCCTTCTCGACGATACAGAAAAAGTGTGCGGACGGCAAGTGGACGGAAGCGCGGAAGAAATGCAGAGTCAAATCGGAAGAAAAAACAATCGAGAAGGTGACAGACCTTACCGCCGAGGGAGAAAAGATACTCCGTGAGGCGGCGTTGGAGATGGCGAGACGGTTACACAGTTTGGCAATGGACTTCCATCCCTCTCCGAATCTGAAGGCGAAGGATATCACCGGCGCTCTGAAGGATTGCCGCGAGATACTCGATATCCGGTCCGAGAAGGATCTGAAAGAGCAGGACGCGAGAATAGCGAAGCTGGAAAGAGAAGCGGCGCAGGAGAACGATACAAAGTCCGTGACGGTGCGGATCGAGGGAGCCGGTGACGGATGGCAGAATTAGTCATTGATATCCCCGAACCGAATGAGCGACAGAAACTATTCCTTGCGGATCATCACAAATATGTGGCGTTCGGCGGGGCAAGAGGCGGCGGCAAGTCGTGGGCCGTGAGAGCGAAGGCGATACTGCTGGCGTTCGGTCAGCCGGGGATAACGCAGACCATTATAAGACGGACTTATCCCGAACTTCGGCAGAATCATATAAGACCGATGCTTGAGATGCTCCCCGTGGGGTCATATAAATACAACGATTCCCGGAAGGAGCTGACGTTCCCGAACGGATCATTGATATTGTTCCGCTATTGCAACAACGACAGAGACCTTCTCAATTATCAGGGCACAGAAACGGACGTCCTCTATATCGACGAAGCGACGCAGTTCACCGAGGAACAGTTTCGGATATTATCCGCGTCTGTCCGTGGTGTGGGGAGATATCCGCGGAGAGTGTATCTTACTTGTAACCCCGGAGGCGTGGGCCATGCGTGGGTCAAGAGATTGTTCGTGGATAAACGATATGAGGCGGGAGAGGATCCCGCCGAGTACAGTTTCATCAAATCTTTGGTGCTGGACAACAAGATCCTGATGGAGACGGACCCCGAATATTTGAGACATCTTGAAGCGCTTCCGCCGAAATTGAGGAAAGCGTGGCTCGAAGGGGACTGGAACATATTCGAGGGGATGTTCTTCGAGGAGTTCCGCGACGATCCCGAACATTACCTCGACAGAAAATGGACGCACGTCATTGAGCCGTTCGAGATACCCGGGGACTGGAAGATATATCGATGTTTCGACTTCGGATACGCCAAGCCGTTCGCCTGTGAGTGGATCGCGGTGGATTTCGACGGATGCGCGTACAACATACTGGAGCTTTACGGATGCACGGATGAACCGAACACCGGCGTCAAGTGGATACCGGACAAGATATTCGACGAGATACACCGGATCGAGTGTGAGCACCGGTGGCTGAAGGGGAAGAACATAATCGGCGTGGCGGACCCCGCGATATGGAACGCGGAGAGCGGCGAGAGCGTCGCTGACGTGGCGGCGAGACACGGCGTGTACTTCGCCAAGGGCGACAACGCCCGGATACCGGGATGGATGCAGATGCATTACCGATTCTTCTTCGATGAGAACGGCGACGCGATGATGTATTTCTTCAAGAATTGCAAGGGCGCGATCAGAACGCTCCCGACGCTGCTGTACGACGAGTACAAGGTGGAGGATCTTGACACCGACGGAACCGAGGATCATATAGCCGACGCGCTCCGTTACTTTTGCATGAGCCGGGTGATCAAGCCGAGGATGGCGGCGGCGCCTGATCCGTATCTCACAACGCCGCAGTCAATGTATCTCGATATTCCGAAAGAGGATATCATAGCAAAACCGCACAGATCGAAAATGGAGGTTATAGATGGCGATATTTGATAGATTCCGTAACAGAGGGGGCCGGGGGAATCCGCCCGGCGAGGAGGGACGGATCGACGCGTGGAAAGCGACGGGAGAACCTATCGGAGAGGAACAGGTCCGCGAGGCGAACAGAGTCCTTGAGGAGTACAAAAAGGGCAAGGCGATGCTCGAAAAGCGGATCAGGGACAACGAGCAATGGTACAAGCTCCGCCATTGGGAGTGCATGAGAAAGAAGCACCAAGAAGAAGTGGAACCGGCAAGCGGATGGTTGTTCAATTGTCTTGCGAACAAGCACGCGGAGGCGATGGACGCTTATCCGGAACCGTCTATTCTTCCCCGCGAGGAAGGCGACAAGGCGGAGGCGGAGAAGCTCTCCTCGATCATCCCCGTGGTGATGGATCAGAACGACTTCGAAGAGGTGTATTCCGACGAGCAGATGTACCGTGGGAAGTCGGGTACGGGAGTGTACGGGGTGTTTTGGTCGTCTGACAAGCTGAACGGCCTCGGAGACATCACCATAACGTCCGTAGACCTCTTAAACGTTTTTTGGGAGCCGGGGATAAAAGATATTCAAAAGTCCCGAAATCTGTTCTTTGTTGAGCTTGTGGACAACGATTTACTTCTCGGAGAATATCCGCAGCTTGAAGGGAAGTTATCTACCCCGACGATTCAGGTGGCGGAATATGTGTATGACGATTCCGTGGACACCTCGAAGAAGTCCGCCGTGGTGGATTGGTATTACAAGAAACGGGTGAAAGGCAGAACGGTCCTCCACTTCTGCAAGTTCGTGAACAATACTGTTCTGTATGCGACGGAGAACGATCCCGAAGCGTCCGAGAGGGGATTGTACGATCACGGCAAATACCCGTTTGTGTTCGATACTCTGTATAAGGTCGAGGGAACGCCCGCCGGGTTCGGATTCATCGACGTGGGAAAACCCGCGCAGGAATACATTGACCGCGGAAATCAGGGTATCTTGCAGAATCTTCTCGCCAACACGAGACCGCGATACTTCATCAAGAACGACGGAAGCGTAAACGAAGAGGAATACGCCGATACCACGAAGAACTTCATCCACGTCGACGGAAACCTGGGGCAGGACTCCATCGTCCCGGTGGAAGGGAAACCCCTCTCCGATATCTATGTTTCCGTTGTGAACAACAAGATCGACGAGCTGAAAGAGACCACCGGCAACAGAGACGTCTCCAACGGCGGGTCTACTTCGGGAGTCACAGCGGCGTCGGGTATCGCGGCAATGCAGGAAGCAGGAGCAAAGCTCGCAAGAGACAACAACAGAGCCGCGTATCGTGCGTATAAAGAGGTCGTTGAACTTGTGATCGAACTGATACGGCAGTTCTACGATATGCCGCGTCAATTCAGGATCATGGGCGAGAACGGCGTGGAGAAATACATCGAGTACACCAATCAGGGAATAAGACCCCAGCCGATGGAAGACGAGTTCGGCGTGTATATGGGAGCGAGAGTTCCTCTGTTCGACGTGCAGATATCCGCGGCGAAGGCGACTCCGTACTCGAAGATGAGTCAGAACGAACTTGCACTCCAGTTCTACGGCCAGGGATTCTTCAATCCGCAGATGGCGGATCAGGCGCTCTTGTGTCTCGATATGATGGACTTCGACCGCAAAGACTTCATCATGCAGAAGATAGCGCAGAACGGAACGATGTTCCAGCAGATACAGCAGTTACAGCAACAGTTGATGATGCTGGGCGCCGTGGTAGACAGAATGAACGGCAACAATGAGGTCACGGCGGGACTTGCACAGCAGTTCGGAGGAGGCGGTCAGCCGATGCCGTCGGGCGGTCCGATAGAGATGCCCGCGGAAGCAACGGAATCACCCACCACCGCGAAGGCACGGGAGAGAGTGGCAGAAAGTACACAAGTTTAATTCAGAAAAGGAGATATAACGATGCCCAAAACAAGAAACATACCCGATAATATGAAACCCCATTGGGAGTGCATCATCAACGGAGTGAAGTATACCTACGTTGCGGGAGCGGAAGACGAAACCGTCCCCGATGCCGTGGCGGCGGTGATCGACAACTACTACGCAATGTTGCCGAAAGAGAATCCGCCGGAGACCGATGAGCAGATGGTGGCGAGAGTCGCCGAGGGAGTCGTGGCGGGGTTGACGCTGGATATCACGTCGTACAGTCTGTCCAATACTCCCGTCACTTGTCCCACGTTTTCTGTGGCAGACTTTGATGCGGTGGTGGCGTCCAAGTATCAGAAACCCATCACCGTCAAATACAAGATCGACGGCGTGATAAGCACCGTGGGCGATTATCAGGTGAAATACACCGTTGTAGAGGGCGCGGTAACGGATCCCGTTATCACGTTCCATACCGTGGCGGACGGCGAGAACGGAGTGGAGTCCATCGGCGAGCTTCAGTTCACGAAGGGGACGGCCGGGGGCGTTTCTTCCGTTTACGTCGCGTTCGTGGCGACCAAGCTTTGATCGGGAGGAGGAGAGTAAATGATATTCGTCACCTTTGATATGGACGAGGCGAAAAGAAGCGCCTCGCTGAAAGTGAAGGGTCATGCGGGAGCGGGACCGAAGGGATTCGATACCATCTGCGCCGCCGCTTCCGTACTCTCGACCACGCTCGCCCAGGAGCTGAAGAATATGCACGTCAGAGGACTGTTGTCTTATCAGCCGAGGATAAAGCTCAAAGGCGGAGAGGCGATAGTCTCCTGCCGATGCAAGGCAAGCGGATACGAAGAGATCCTCCGCGTGTTCCTCGTGATACAGACGGGATTCCAGCTTTTGGCGCACAACTACCCCGACTTTGTGATGATAGAGAGACTCCTCGGAGACAAGGAAGTCCCTCACGGCTACGATATCAACGGGTAAACCGTTTGATATAAATTCAAAGGACCGGCCCTTAATGCCGAGAATAGGAGAGAATATGCTTTATTTCAACGAAGTCGCGCTTGATCTTCAGCTTTTCGCTGAAGGTGGCACCGGCGCGGCAGCCGCGTCAACCGGGGAGAGCGCGGCCCCCCTCGAAGGCGTATCTGCTGAAGCAGAAGTTCAGGACGCCGCTGAACAGGTCGTTGACCGGAATGCGGAGTATGAGAAGTTCTTGAAAGATTACAAGGACCTCGACGACGCAAGAGTGCAGAAGATCGTACAGAGACGAGTCAGAGGAATGAAAGAGACTGTTGACAGATACAACAATCTTTCACCAATGCTCGAAATGCTGGCGAACAAGTACGGCACAAAGGTCGGTGACATTGATGGACTTACGAAGGCCATCGAGAACGACGATTCGTACTATGAGCAGGAAGCGCTCGACAAGGGCGTGACAGTCGAACAACTCAAGGAATTCAAGCGGGTGGAGAGAGAAAACGCTCAACTCGTCCGGCAAATGGAAGAGATGAGGGCGGAGGAGAACTCCAACAGAATCCTCGCCGGGTGGATGGAGCAAGCCGAAGCTGCTAAAGCGAAGTATCCATCGCTTAATCTGAATGAAGAGCTGAACGACGAACAGTTCGTCTCGCTGCTAAAGAGCGGGATCGACGTAGAAACCGCGTACACCGTAGTCCATAAGGACGAGATAATCCCTGCGGCAATGCAGTACGCCGTAAAGACGGCGGAAAGCAAGCTCTCGAAGAGTGTTCAGGCCGGCACCGCGAGACCGAGGGAGAACGGAGCGGGCGCTCAAAGTGCGGCAATCGTCAAGAATGATGTGTCTCATTCCACAAAGCAACAGCGCGACGAATGGGCGCGCCTTGCCGCACGAGGTGAGAGAATCACGTTTGATTGACACTTTCCCTTGTGCGGTGAATAAACAAATTCACAACACAAAGGAGAAAAAAACAATGCTTTACCTTGACATTCAGCTTTTTGCCAACCATGTAAACGTCTCTACTGACGTCCGTGGTGGCGGCACTTACCCCACCGCAAACGATCTTTCCCCGGAGATGAAGGCCTACTATGACCTGAAACTGCTCGATGAGGCGGGTCCCAACCTTGTTCATGGCCAGTTCGGCCAGAAGAGACCCATCCCCGCAGGAAACGGCAAGACCATCGAGTTCCGCAGGTTCACCGCACTTCCCGACGCTCTGACTCCTCTCACCGAGGGTGTCACCCCCGACGGGCAGAGACTCGACGTGAACGCCTACACCGCAACTGTCAGCCAGTACGGTGACTACATCACCCAGTCCGACGTCCTCGAACTGACCGCCATCGACAACACCATCGTCGAGGCAACGAAGCTTTTGGGCGAACAGGCGGGCATCACCCTTGACAAAGTGGTGCGTGACGCGCTTGTTGGCGGAACGAATATGCTCCTTTGCCCGAAGTGGAACGGCACTACTGCTACTGTTCCCGCGACGAGAGCCGGCCTTGACGCCACCGCAAAGCTGACCGTGGATATGCTCGAAGAGGCGGCTGCACGTCTGAAGGCGCAGAACGCTCGCACCTTCGACGGATACTTTGTCGCCATCGCGCATCCCTATGTGATCCACGACATCCGCAGAGACCCCGAATGGATCGACGCTCACAAGTATGCGTCCCCTGAAGAGATCTACACGGGCGAAGTCGGCAGAATCGCCGGTATCCGTTTCGTAGAGTCCACCAACGCGAAGATTTGGAAGGGCGGCTCCTCCGAACCCGCCAACCTTGCCGTGTTCGCTACCCTGATCTTTGGCCGTGACGCTTACGGCGTGACCGAGGTCACCGGCGGCGGTCTCCAGACCATTGTGAAACAGAAGGGTTCCGCCGGTACGGCTGACCCGCTCGATCAGAGATCCTCTGTGGGCTGGAAGGCGACCCGCGTGGCGGAGATCCTGAACAATGCGTACATGATTCGTATCGAGTCCTGCTCGCCGAAGTTCTCCAGCATCGCGTCCGCGAACTAATTACTGAAAAGGGAATAGGGGGAGGCAACTCCCCCTTCACCCCACAAAAGGAAGCGCCCACCTTACGGGCAGAATAGGAGAGATTTATATGGCTACCAAGAAAACCGAAGAAGTAAAAGAAGAAGTCAAAGAAGAAGTCAAAAAGGAACCGAAGAAGAAGACATACGTCGTCCGTCTCCCGAAAGAGAGAGGAAACAACGCGCCGGAGTTTGTGGGGACGAACAGCGGGACCTACATGATCAAGCGCGGCGAGGACGTGGAAGTTCCCGAAGACGTGTACGAAAGACTGAAGCTGGCGGAAGAAGCAAAAGACGCCAGGTACGCCTACGAAGAAAAAGTGGCGAGAAAATATTAAGGAGAGGGGGAGGAAACTCCCCCACCTTACAATAACGGAGGTTAGAATGACCATACAGGAAGCGATCACGAGAATAGACGATCTCAAGCCGAACTCTTACGAGATGGCTGACAAAATAAAGTGGCTGAATAACATAGACTGGATGATTAAAACGGAGATCATCAACACCCACGAGGGGTACGAAGACTACGAAGATTTTGAAGGATACAATACGGACACCGATTTAACCACGGAACTGTTGGTGGGTACTCCGTATGATGAGTTATACATTAACTGGCTCGAGGCGAGGATAGACTACGCCAACGGCGAGTACGGCAGATATAACAACACCGCCCTGGCGTTCAACGAAGCGTTGAAGCAGTTCAGGAACTACTACAACAGTACGCATATGCCGCTCACGGCGAGACTCGATTTTTTCGGAACGAGGTATGCACATGAGACTCCCTTATCTTAACGAGATACCCACATCCCGCCGGACGATTGATTCATTCGGCGGGTATAACCATTCCCACGCCACGGCGGAGTATGAGTTCCACGATATGCTCAATATGAGTACGCGGAACTTTCCGTCTCTGTCGCCGAGACTTCCGAGAGGGACACCGATGGACCCCGATTATGAACCCGGTTCTTCTTCGAGCGACGGCAAGTACCATAATCCGAAAGCTCTGACGAGAGTGGACGATAACGTGGCGTTTCTCCAGTATGACCAAACGGAGCCGTGCTGGTATGTGAGAACGCTCGACAAGTTCTACGGAATCATCAGCGACGAGCATGGTCTGTCTTCCGTGGACGAATTGCTGACGAACGGAGCGTATATACTTGGATGGGAAACCGGACATGGCGAGACGATGCGCTATGTGAACACGGTGCAGAACACAGACAAGGGTGCGGTCAGCGCGGTGTGGGTACAAGGGAACAGCGACACCATCGTATTTGCGCCTTGCGACGCGGACGGCAACGTGATTTCGGCGACGTCGGCAACAACGGCACCGGCGAATCCCTCGAACGGAGATTACTGGATAGATACTTCCGTATCGGACGGGACGAGGTCACTTCAGAGATACTCCGAATCACAACAGACGTGGGTCATTGTCCCTGCGATATACATTAAACTTTCCAGCCCGAACATAGCGAAAAACTTCAGCGAGGGCGACGTAGTGCAGATCACCAACGTCAACCGGCTGGAAGGATACCCCGCGAGGGCGATCAGGGGATACCACCTTATCGAGAAACTGCTCCACGACAACAATAACCCCGCAAACGATTACATCGTTATCGTAGGGCAGACGGCGACCGGCGGATCAACGTGGCCCGTGCCGGGCGGAGCGGACACGGCGGTCTATATCTATCGCACCGCGCCAAATATGGATTACATAATCGAGAACGGTAACAGACTTTGGGGATGCAGATACGGCGAAAATCTCAAGGGTGATTTCGTCAACGAGATATACGCCTCCGCTTTGGGGGATTTCAAGAACTGGAATAAATTCACGGGCATCTCGACTGATTCCTATACGGCGTCCGTGGGTGCCGACGGAGCTTTCACGGGAGCGATAACCTATCAGGGCAAACCGACGTTCTTCAAAGAAAATTATGTCCTTCGGGTATACGGAACGGAGCCGTCGAACTTTCAGATACAGACTTCCTCAATAATGGGCGTGCAGAAGGGTTCGTGGAAATCCCTTGCAATCGTGGACGATATCCTCTACTACAAGTCCGTGAACGGAATCTGTATGTACGACGGGTCGGTGCCGGTGGAGATCACCAACATATTCGGAGACGTGAAGTATCACGACGCCGTGGGATGCGGTCACAACGGGAAGTACTACGTCTGCATGAAAGACGAAAGCAATACGCCGCATCTGTTCGTATACGATACCAAAAAGAGAGTATGGACCCACGAGGACAACATCGAGGTGAAAGACTTCTGCTCCGTGGGGAACGTCCTTTACTATATCGACGGCGACAACGTCCTTCGCACCATCGAGGGGAACGATGACGAAACGGTGGAGTGGATGCTCGAAACGGGGGATATAGGGCTGACCTACGCCGACTCCCCCATGCCCGATGAGAAATACGTATCGAGACTCCTCATAAGGATGGCAATGACGGACGGATCGCGGGCGGATATCTACACCAAATACGATTCCATCGGCGAGTGGAAGCACGTTACGGCGCTCACGGGAAGAAGACTCAAGTCCTACAACGTTCCTATAAGACCGCACAGATGCGACCATATGCGGATAAAGATAACCGGCAAGGGCGACGTCCGTATTCAGAGCATTACAAAAACCTTTGAACAGGGGAGTGATATATTTTGATCCCGATACCGAGACCGAAAATCACGAACGGAACTCCCGAAAGTCAGATAAATGAAATCAAGTCGTATCTCATTCAGCTTGTGGATAACCTTGAGTACAACATCCAGCAGAATGAAGTAAACAAGGCCGTGGTAGACAAGAACGGCATACTCCACGAGGGATGATATGGCGGACATCATACGCAGAGGAAAGATAATCAAGGGAGTCAGGGGAGTGGCGTATCCCTCTCCGTATGGCGGAGAAGTGGTATTCACCGAGCAATCCGTGGCGGGGAAAACACCGTGGAACTATTTAGGAGATGACGCCAAAAAGATCGCCGACGTCCACACCTTCAGCGCCACGCTTGCGGGAACGGACTACGCAACGTGGACACCATCCACGACGGCGCAGGTGATCGTGGCATCGCAAAGTCTCACGGCACGGGCGATAGACCTCGCAAACTATGAGTATCTGATCCGATGGAGATTCACGGCGGACATCGTTTACAACGCGGGGACGACCATGAAGGCGGTTCCGGTGAGACACGCGGCGGAATTGTGGCAGACGATCTGCAAGAGACCGAGCAATCTATCAAACCTCACGGCGGACAGCTTCAACGGAAACGTCTGCGTGACGCAGCTCACCGCGCCGATGGTGGAATACTACAATTCGAGCGGGACTCACACGATGGCGTATACCGCGTCATACGGATTCTACATGGGAGCAACGGCGGCGACGTTCTCAAGTTCCACGTCAAACACGCCGAATCTCACCATAAAGACGCCGACGATATCGGCAAGGTGCAATTCAACGTATTTCGCCGTGGCGAGAGGGGCGGACGTGAAACAGGCGGACTCCGTCCTCAAGCTGCGCGGAGAGTTATGGCAGATAAACAAAGGCGGAACCGTACGGAAGATGTACGAAAACGCCGTCGATTTATTCAATAATCCGATATAGGAGGACATGATGGCACTCAAGAAGAAATTTGAGGAACGATTCGCCGCGAATCAGGCGGACTATGACGCGGCGATAAACAAAGCGCAGAATGGGATGAACGAAGCGTCGAAGCAGATCCAGACAAATACGGCGCTCCAGGATGCGCAGAGAAGAGTCGCGGCGGCGAATCTTCAGAACACGAACGCCAACCTTGCAAGGAGAACCCAGCAGACTCCCGCGCAGACACCGCAGGGGGCGAATACGAATCCCATGACGTCCGAGGACGTTATGAATCAATGGATGAACCGCGGACCGTTCCAGTACGATATGAACGCGGACGCCATGTATCAGCATTACAAGGATCAGTATATGCGGCAGGGCAGACTCGCCATGCAGGACACCATAGGCAGAGCTTCCGCATTGACCGGCGGATACGGCAATTCCTACGCGACGGCAGCGGGTCAGCAACAGTACAACGAATATCTCGCGGGGCTGAACGACAAGGCGCTGGAACTGTCGCAGATGGCGTATCAGCGGTATCAGGACGAGGGTGACAAACTCAAGGACGCCTATGGTATGCTCTACGGCAGAGAGAGGGACGCTGTTGCCGACGATCAATGGCAGAAGCAGTTCGACGAGGGCGTGAGGCAGTATGACCTTAACCGCGCCGATCAGAGAGAGCAGTTTGCGATGGAGTACAATCTCGACGTAAAGAAGTTTGAGGAAGACTGTCGCAGATACGGACTCGACTATGCGCTTGCCCAGGCGAAGCAAGCCCATCAGGAGAAGATGGATCAGCAGGAAATGGACTATAAGTACGCCGCGCTGAATCAGGACAACTCACAGTTCTATGCGAACCTTGATAGACAGAGAACGGCAGATGTGCGGGATTATGAGCTGGCGTTGATGAAAGCCGGATATAATCCCGACGGAACGGTCAACCCCGATTCGCCGGTGTGGAATGATATTCCCGACGACACCACGCCTGAAGACGACACCACGCCCGAACCCGTGAAACTCTCCACCATCAATTACGCCGATCTTGGGTTCAAGGATCAGTACGACATGCAGAGACAGCTTCCCGGGCAGATTGCGCAGGACGTATCTTCCGAGGGCGAATACTATGACAAACTGGACGATATGCTTGACGGGTGGGTAAAGAAGAAGTACATCACCGACGCGGAGGCGGACGAGTTGAGGAAGAGACTCGGACCCACGAAGAATATGTTAAATGAATGGAACTACGGTGAGGACTACAAGAAATACACCACGCCAAGCGGCGGCAGAGGAAGAAAAGACGCCATAATGTAATCGGGAGGACGTTATGCCGAAACCTGTTAATCTCAAACGGACGGAAACCAAGAAAAAGAAAATAGACGAGGTCGAAGAGAGACTTTCCCCGAAGAAAGTCTCCGACCTCTCATTCAGCGAGGCAAGAGCGATCCGTGAACAGTATGGGTCGCTCAAGAATTACGAACTGGCGACGGACAAGAACAGGGCGAAGAGGATAGACGAGCAGATGCAAGACCTCTCCGCCCGGAGACTTGTTGACGCAGCCACTTCGAGAGGGACTCCCGTTGAGGCGGAATCCTACGGGAAGAACAACAAATGGAACGACTACACCACGGTGATGGGCGAGAGGAAATCCGATTATGACCGCGCCGTGGAGAAACTGAAGAAGGATCTTGACGTATACTCCCCCATTGCAGACGTGAGCGGGGTGAAGAATTATCTCGACGCCACGAAAGCGGGATATGATAACGCCGTCGCTTTGGGCAAAAGCGCAGCGGATTTCGGGAACGCTTTCAAGAGTGCGGACGATTTCAAGCGGTGGTCAATCGGATGGGATGAGAGCAGAACCGGCGACAAGAACTTTGAGGACACCGAGGAAACGCGCAAGGCGAGGAAAGATTACTACGACGGGTTAAAAGAAAAACGGAGCCGTCTTGAGGCGGAGAGAACCGCGGCGGAGCAGGAATTGTACGACTTCCACCAGTCCGACGCATACAAGAACGCAAACTACGGAAGCGACGAAGAAAAACAGAACATCAACACAGAGACCGGCATACAAAGCAGAATATGGCAGTACGACGCGGACTTGGAAGCTCTTGACGCCGACATTGCGCGGTACGAAAGATTCACCGAAGTGCAGGACAGGTATGCGAAACTCCGTGAGGACCCGAACTTTGAGAGATACGCCAGCCATTCGGGATATGGCATCGGCAAGAACGGCAACACGATAAGCACCGGCAACAATGTAGTGGACAATTACTTCGGCGTATCGGAAAAGTACAAAGACGTAAACATATCCGACCCGATGTTTGACGCCAGGTACGGCGTCAGCGATCAGGAAAGAAAACTCATTGACTTTGGATATGATTACAGTCTTGACGAACTGACCGAAGAAGAAAAGCAGACTTACAGATATCTGCTTGCTACGCAGGGAGCAGACTCCGCCGACCAGTTCCTTGAAGATATGAAGCCGACGCTCAACAGAAGAGCGGTACAGAGGGAAGCAAACGAATTAAAGAACGCAAGCGGATGGGAACTCGCCATCCGTAATATCGCGTCGGTTCCGCAGAACATTTTCGGCGGCGTGACCGCGGCTATTGCCGACGTTGCTCAGGGAGACAACAAGAACCCGTATGACAAGTGGCACAGAGGCGCCATTTCTGCAAGCGCGGTGAGAGGTGAGACCGCGCAGAGAATCAACAACGCGACGGGCAACGCCAACCTTCTCGGATTTTCTCTCGGCGACACGTATCAGGCGCTTATGTCGGCGGCTGACTCCGCCGCCGGCGCGGCTTTGTTCGGGAGGGCATATACTATTACGATGGGCGCGGGCGCCGCTTCCTCCCGCGCAAAAGAACTGTACGAGAACGGAGCGTCGAACAATCAGATCCTTATGAGTGCGCTCGCCTCCGGCCTCACCGAAGTGGTGACGGAATACGTGTCGGTGGATAAACTCGTATCGAACTTCCTTGAGTCCACGCCGAAGAACAAGCTGGACCTTATTCTCAAGATGTTGTCGCAGGGCGGTATCGAGGCGTCCGAGGAGTTCGCGGCGGATATTCTCAACACCATACAGGACAACGCCATTCTCGGTTCACAGTCTGAGTGGAACAAGAAACTCAAAGAATATATGGACGGCGGAATGTCGAGAGAAGAAGCGCAACAGAAGGTGTGGCTCGACACTATGGGCGACGCGCTGAAATCTGCCGCCGGTGGATTTGTTTCCGGTATTGCAATGGGCGCACCGATAGCAGCCGCCAACGCCGTAGGAAATGCCATAGACACAAGGCGAGAGGGGAGATACGTCAACGAAAACAACGGAGCCGAGGCGTTGCAGAACCTTGCACGAGAAGTCGCCGGTGCGCCGAATCTCACGAAGGCCGTTGACAAGGTCACGAAGAAGGCGTCCAACAAGAACGTGGGTAAACTCTCCCGTGCGCTCGAACAGACCATTGTCAACGAAACCGACGCGGAAACTCGTTCCGAAAAGGGCGCGAAGTATGCCCTTGCAAGAGAAGGCGTTGATTTAAGCGACGTCAAAGCAAGAGAGGGAACGAACCTTTACAACAACGTTGATGTATCCGAAAAGATAAGCGACACGGGAACCACCGTTGACACGGAGACCGGCGGAGAAATCACCATCGACGAGAGGAACCCCATCACGCAGAGAGACGGCAAGACCTATCTCAATACGTCGGCGGGGGAGATCCTTCAGGACGATATCAAGTATTCCTCCGAAAAGGAAGCACAACTGTATGAGTATGTATCTGACCTTCCTCAATCCGTGGCGAACGCCATCGTAGAGAACTACAAGGGGCAAGACAATGTGAGAGGGTACGTCAACGGAATGAGAGACGGCATCCTTCTGTACGGATACAACAACATCGAGAACGCGCCGAAGAACACGGCGTTTGCGACTCTTTCCGAAGCGGATCAGCAGTACGCAAGGCAGATCGGGCAGACTCTTGCGGCGGAGGATCTGAACGTGAAACCGCAGACCGTCGGTCAGCATATCGCCGTAAAGGAAACCGCGACCACTTCCGGCGAGCGGGTGATGAACCTCAATGAAATCGGTTTGAAGGCGACTCCCGCCGTGGCAAAGAAAATCGGCGCGGGCGGAACCGCGGGAGCGGTATACACGAAGGGCGACGTTGACCTCAATTCCGCGATGGGCAGAGCGGACGGACTGCTGGCGTATGTGTATTCCTCAATAGCCGGGAACTCCGTTGTATTGTACGACAGCAAGACGGTCAAGGACGCCGACCTGAAGAACGCCAACGGCAAGCACGTCGCCTCCGACGGGACCATCTATCTTGATGTCAGAGCCGAGGCGGGGAAGAACGTCACGGGCGGTATCGCTTATACGTTGGGTCACGAGCTTACCCACGAGGCGGAGCAATGGGCGAAGAAGGAATACGCCGCGTTCAAGAAATTCCTTTATGAGAATTATATCGAAAAAGGAACGGCGGTCGAGGATCTTATCGCAAAGAAGATGTCTGATCTCGACACCACCGACAGAGCGTATGCCGAAAGCGAAGTCGTGGCGGACGCTTGCGAGAGGATGCTGCTTGACTCCGACGCGATGGAAAAACTTGCCGAACTGCAAGACAAGGAACCCGGCACCTTCAAGAAGATCGTCGATTTCATCAAGCGGGCGCTTGAGAAAATCGTCGGCAAGTTCAATTCCATCCGCGAAGTATACGAAACGATGGGCGCCGAAAACACGCGCATCGAATCAAAGCTCGTTCAGGAGTTCGGCGACAATCTCCAAAAATTACAGGATATGTGGTCCGATATGGTCGTGAAGGCGGCGCAGAACAGAGCCGCGGCGGTGGAGAATAAGCAGACCGCGGAGGCGAAAGAACAGTATTCAAAGAAACTCTCCGAGAACGAGTACGCCCGGTATATGGAGCTTGCGAAGGATCCCGAAGCAAACAAAGCGGAACTTGACAGAATGGTTGAGCAGGCGGCGGTTGAGTGGGGTGCGGCAGACAACGGCAATGGTAAACCGATAGACCTTTACCACGGGACTCCGACTTTTGGGTTTACCGTGTTTGCAGACGAAAAGCACGAAGTGCCGTTTATCTACACATCTACGAACCGAACGGTATCTGCTCATTACGCGGGCGATCAGAACTACGCATTTGAGAGACCTATAGGCACGAAGTACAGGACGGGGTCGAGCGCGGCAGATATTATCGAAAACGCAAAGTGGGTGCTGGGGTCCGACTATCACGTTATGTCCGCAAAGGAAAAATCCGAAGTTTACGATAAGGTAAAAAAAGACGCCGTTCAGGTCGCGGACAAACTTAACGAACTGTTCGATGCGGTATATCGCACAGGCCGGTCTGATGTTTGGGGGAATATGCCCTACGAAGTCAATAACGCGATGGCGCTTATGGAAGACCCGTTTTGGACTATCAGTGGCGGCGATTACGACTACAACTTCAACGAAAACGACGGATATCGAGAAGCGTGGAGATCAAACTTTACCGAGGATGGGTACGACCTTTTTAAAGATCAGAGCAATATAGTCAGGGAATGGCGCGATGAGAACATAAATGCTTTGAGCAAAGAAGAAAAGGCGTGTTTGAGTTATCTGCTTGGATGTGAAGTAAGCGACACCGCCATAGACATTTACGGCAAAATGCTTCGCGCGGCGACTGAAAACGACGTTCTCATAAACAAAGCGGGAAATCTTAACGACCCGTCAAATCTTAAAGAAGCGATGGATCAAGTATACAGAATCGGCGCATACCACTTGTACGGCAATCTTGGCGGCAATCCGTTTATCTTCGACGCAAACGGAGCACAGTTCTTTGCGATGAAAGTGCCTGAAATCGGGGACGAGTATTACGATACAGACACCGTAAGCAAATGGGCATACAACAACGGGTATACTGGTGTTGTGATGAAGAACATATACGACTATGGCGACAAAGCCGACAACTATGTGTTCTTCAATTCGTCGCAACTCAAATCCGCCGATCCTGTAACCTACGATGATCAGGGCAACATCATACCCCTCGAAGAAAGATTCAACAAGAATAACGACGATATCCGTTATTCCCGCAAAATCTCCGCCGAGGAAAGCAAGCATTATCTTGGTCTCGCAAAAGATCCGCAGAAGAACGAAACACAACTGCGCGAGATGGTGAGAGATGCCGCAACAAAAGCGGGATATGATTCACCGATGCTGTATCACGGGACGAATGCGTTCGGGTTTACCATTCCGAAGGGATACCTTTTTGCTACCGATTCCGAAGAAACTGCAGGAACATACTCTGGCACAAAGTCTGCGAGAAACATAAGCGAACAGACGGAATCAAACCTCGGTATGTATCAACTCTATGCGAATGCGGATGGGATGCTTGAGCTTGATGCGAACGGAGCAGAGACGAATCATATTGCCCTCGGAGATGTCGAGAGCGACTTCAACAATAGTCAAGCGGCGAAGTCATGGCATCAGTTTGCAACGATAAATCAAATCATCAAGTATGCAAAAGAGAATGGATACACGGGCGTTATCGTCAAAAATGTTGTTGACAGCGCGACCCCCGAAAGCAGAAAGATAACGTCTCCTGCAACCGATTATGTTTTCTTCTCCCCTCAATCTCAAGTAAAATCCGCCGATCCCGTAACCTACGACGATCAGGGCAACGTCATTCCCCTTGAAGAAAGATTCAACGAGGAAAAGGATGATATAAGGTATTCGTACAAAGGGCGCTCTTCTTTGACTACGCCGACAGGGTCGCTTAACATCAACGACATCCGAGACAAGCAAGGCAACGAAAACCTAAAGATTGCCTATAAGATGGACCGCGAGGGCGTTGATTCTGAAAAGATACGTCTTGCGACAGGGTGGTTCAAGGGATACGACGGCAAGTGGAGAAGCGAAATAGACGACAGCGATGCGAAACTCGCGAGCTGGATCATCCTCGGAAAAGGCAAGCGCTATATGGAAGAACGGGCGCGGAATAACACCGGGGATTTGCGAGACAAAGTGTTCGCGTTGCAAGATCGGCTTGCCAAATCAAACAAAAGCAACGGCGCAAACAGCGATGAGTCAAAGGCGCTGCGAAAAGAAATCAGACAGACAAAAAAACAACGCGAGGCGGCCAGCGATTTAGAGTTTAAGATATCGCAGAACAGACTGAATTTGTCTGACATTCTCGACCACCCGAAACTTTACGAGAATTATCCGCAACTTAAAGACGCGGTGGTTCATCTTTCCTATACCGACGGCAATGATTTGGGAGGTGCTTGGGGTTCGACGGTCCTCGGCTCGGACGAGATAACTCTTGCAACAAACCTCAACAGTCGGGAAGATATTCTCGGAACGCTTATGCACGAAATCCAGCACGTTATTCAAGGGATTGAAGGATTTGCGAGCGGGGCAAATGTTGAGTATTGGGCGAGAAGAAACAAAGCGGAATCAGAAGATACAAGAAAAGCAAAACTTCGCCTTGCTTCCGTCGAGGATAAACTTCGGAACGTTGACTACAACGGGAACACTGCAGCGTCTCCGATCAAAACCGCAATGTCTTATGCGTACATCGTAGACCAGTTGAGAACAGACAAAGAAGGCACGGCGAACTACGATTACGACACCGAGGCGAAAGAGAGATACGAGGAAAGGGCGAAAGAAGGCGGATATTCCGATCTTCTGAAAGAGTACCTTGAGGCGTATCAAGACGTGCAAATTGCAAACATGGAGGCGGAAGACTATCCGAGGGCATTCGCGGATTATCAAAGGACTGCCGGTGAAATTGAGGCGAGAGATGTCACGGGCAGACTTCGCATGACCGAAGAGGAAAGAAAGGCGAAGCGGCCTGATATTGACAGGAACGATGTACTTTTCTACTCCGACCAATTCTCCCGCAAATCTTCCGAATCCTACGCCGTCCGTGATATCGTTGACCGTGCTTTGAAGAGACTCGATCCTTCATCAGCCGAATACAGAGCAATGGCGAAGTACAAGGCGGAACTCGACACGCTCGACAATATGAGGGCGCAACTGGACGAGGCAATCAAGAACGGCGACAGACAGGCGCAGACGAGACTGACGAACAACATCAAGACTCAACGGGGAATACTGAACAGAATCGAGAACTCCGCCTCAATGAAGAATGTTGCCTCGATGAGAGACGTCACCCGTTTGGCGGACGACGCGAAGAAGCTCCGCGAGATGCTGAAACTGCAAAGCAGAGAGACCAACGGGACGATAGCGAAGCAGAGGTCGGTCAATGCGGCGGCAAGCGAGATAATGGAGAAGTACGGCATCAAGCGTGGCAAGGGCGAACTGGCGGAACTGCTGGGGAACTACTACACCAAGATGATGCAGTCCGTCAACAACGAGACCATGACCCGCGAGGCGGCGCTGGATCAGGCGAGAGAAGCGGCGGAGTGGATCGCGCGGCACGTTCCCGATGAGATCCAGTATGACGACGGCGCAATCGAAGCGCTTGATATGCTCCGCGGATATAAAGTCAAACTGAACGACGATCAGCGGCAGAACATCAGGGCAAAGTATGACGACATCAACGGATGGAGACGCGCCGTGGGCGGGTACATCACGCTGTCGAATGAAGGTAAGTATCTTGACGAGCTGTGGCCCGAATGGGCGGAGAGAGCGCCGGGGTACTTTACCAACGAGATGATCTCCGACGCGGATATGCCGGAGAGACTTGCCGAGATAATCGACTCGCTGAAGAAGTCGCGGGAGACCGTGATCGAAGTGCCGGGGCAGTACGAATACGACCTCGACCGGGCGGCGAACGACGTTTACGAGGCGTTCTGGAACATCGAGCCGGAGCAGACCGTGGCGGACAAGTACGCCGAGAGGATAAAGACTCTCAAAGCGGAACATCTCAAACTGATGAGCGATATGCGGAAGTCCTTCCGAGATACCATAAGAGAAGAAACCCGCGAGGCGTATCGTGAAGGAAAGCAGAAGGCGAGAGAGTACACGCGCAAGATCGAGGTCAGAAGAAAGGTCAAGAAGCTCGCCGAGAGACTCGCAAAGATTTACGAGAAACCGCAAGTCAATAAGTACGTTCCGAAGTCTTTGGCGGGACCCACTTTGGCGGTGCTTTCTGAACTGGACTTTGAAACCGGCAGAGCGTCGAAACTCGCCGAGAAATTCGGGAATCTGAAACTCCAGTACGACGCGATGATGAAGGGCGACGAAGGCAAGGCGACTTATCCGCAGGAGATATCCGATCTCATTGAAAAGATGAGAACCGAAGTCAAGGGAATGGCGGTCAAGGATATGAGCGCCGACCAGCTTGAGGATATCTACACCACGCTGAAGGCATTCGACCATGTGCTGAAGACTGCAAGGGAAGCAAGGAACCTCTCCTCTTCCATAGGCGAGGATATGACCATCTACGAGGCGGGCGAGAAGTGGATAAACGAGATCAGCGAAACGAAGGAAGCGAAGTCGGTCATCAACAAGTACACCCAGCAGATGCTTACGCCGAGAGAGTTCTTCGAGAGACTCGCGTCCTATAAGAAGAACAGTATATCGGAGAAGGTGTTCGATATGCTGAACCGAGCCGAGAGGAAACAGGCGGAGATCGAGATGCGTTCGAACATGATATTCGACGATATCATGAAGAACGTCAAGTATCTGTCGCAGCTCTCGTCCACGAAGAACCTTGTTGACATCGGTCTGAAGGACTCCAACGGAAACGCGGTCCCGATCACAAGAGGGATGATGCTTGCGTACTATATGCACACCTTAAACGAGGACAACGCAAGGCACGTTGCAATAGGCGGTATGAAAGCACCGGATCTCAAGCAGTATTACAAGGGCGACGTAGACTCATACAGTAACGGCAAGAGAATCCCCGGCCTTGTGGGGGCGGAACTTGCGGCGCAGTACGAAAAGATCCACGATACCCTTGAGGGCAAGAGGAACAAGGACGGCACAAGAAACGGCGGTCTCAACGAAGAACTTCAGGATGCGATGGACCGCAACAACAGCGAGAGGGTCGAGGAACTCCTTGAGCAGAGAAATCAACTGTGGGCCGAGAGGGATGAGATAATCGCCCGCGGAATGCGGATGATCGACCAGCAGAGGAAAGCCATCGAGGAGATGCTCACCGACGAAGACAAGGCGTTCATCAAAGCAACGCAGGACTACTTTGAGAACTACTCAAAGGACGTGCTGAACGAAGCGACAATGCAGATGTACGGATTCGAGAAGGCAAGGGTGGAGAACTACTTCCCGATACACTCCGACGCGAACTTCCTCAAGGCGGCGTTTGAAACTGTAACGAACGACGCAAGTCTTGAGAACAAGGGATTTATGAAGGATCGTGTCAAGGCGGCGAACCCCATCATGCTTGAGGACTTCAGCTCTGTCATCAACTCGCAGATACAGAAGACCGCGCAGTACGCCGCGTTCGCTCCCATCCTCCGGGAGTTCAACAAACTCTATTCGGTGAAGACCGGCGGAGTCGCGGCGGTGGACTCTGTAATGGGAGCCATCGACGAGAAGTTCGGACAGGCGGGAACGAAGTACATCTCAAATCTTGTGGCGGATATGAACGGCGCAAGAAGAAGAGACACCACGTTCCTCGACAGAGCGAGAAGCAACTTCGCCGGAGCGGTGCTGACGTTGAATCCTCGTGTGTCAATGGTACAGGCGGCGTCCTATCCCACGGCGGCGGCTGTTGTGGGATATAAGGCGCTGGCGAAGGCGCTGGCACTCCCCGACAATTCGGTGGTGTTCAAGAGAGCCAATCAAGAACTGATCTCCAAGTACACGGCAAGACACTGGCAGAGGAATCAGGGCGGTGCGGACGTGACCTTGCACGACGCCAAGTCCGTGAACAGTCTGTATAGCAGGGCGAACAGAAGACTCCGCTTCCTCACGGGATGGATCGAGGCGGTGGACGCGGGGACCGTCGGCAGATTGTGGTACGCTTCCGAATACTACGTCAGAGACCACTTCAAGAACCTTGAAAGAGGAACCGACGAGTATTACGAAAAGACCGCAGAGGTATTTGACGAAGTGGTCGAAAGAACGCAGCCGAACTACACCACCTTGCAGAGGCCCGATATCTTGAGGAATCCGAATCAGCTTGTCCGGTCGCTGACGATGTTCATGACTCAACGGCTACAGAACTTCAATATCGTCTATTCGGCGGCGAGAAGGTACGCGAAGTATTCATCCGATCTCAAGCAGAACAAGAACGACGTCACAAGAGGAGATGTCCGCGAGGCGAGAGGGAATCTTGCAAGAGCGATCTCGTCACAGGCAATGGCAACTGCGACGCTGGCGGGAATAAAACTTCTCGCGGATGCTCTGCTCCACAACTTCAGAAGGAGGAAGGACGAGGAAACCGGAGACATTACGGCAGAGTCGGTACTGATGTCAACGGTGGATGATTTCATCGGATCTCTGTTCAGCGACATCGTCGGCGGGTCGGAAGCATACGATATGGTCAAGGCAATCGTGACCGGCGGGAAATACTACGAGCCGGAGATCGGCGGTATCGGGACCTTCGTTGACACGGCGAAGAACGCGGTCAATCTGTCGCAGAAAATCATGGGTAAGGATAAGCCCTCCGCCAACGACTTCATCAAGCTCGGATACAATCTCGCGCAGATATTCGGCATCCCGGCGGAGAACGGCGGAAAGATCGGCAAGGCGCTGTGGAATCACGTTCAGGATATCAAGAACGGCGAGTTCGGTTCTTTCAATGCGGGAGACGCGAAGACCGAAAAGCAGAAGGGCGTCGCCGCATACAGAGCGTATGAGCGGGGAGACATGGAAACCTACGAAGAAATCTCGTCCACCATGAAGAACCCGAAGGACGCCATAAAATACGGCACCGGAAGTTCCTACGGCAAGTTTGACGAAGCGGTGGAGACCGGCGAGGATCTCGGCGGAGTTATCGACGAGTATCTCGATATGGGGTACACCAAAGAAAATCTCGCCGCGCAGATCACGAGAGACTTCAAGCAGAAGTACAGGAACGCATCCGATAAGGAATCCCTCAAGAGAAAACTCCTGGACGCCTACGAGGAACTCGGATACGACGAAGACAAGAAATCCAAAGACATCGACAAGTGGCTTGAAGACTAAAAGGAGGGGGGATTAACTTATCCCCCCTACCTATGATAAAGTAAAGGCGAAATGAGGTGAAATGTATGAAATACTCAACGTTCAGAATGATACTTGATCTTCAGGAGACCGTATCAAAATACGAGCTTCGGGTCAAGGATATGGATATGGGGACGCGGAAGATCGAGGTCACGTTTGCAGACGGCGGTCAGCCGTTCGATCTGTCGGACGACAATTTGGTCGTGACTCTGTTGGCGAAACTTCCGTCCGGCACGGTCACAGAAACGGCGTGCGAGGTCAGCGAGAACAAAGCGTCCGTGGTGATCCCCGATGATGTGTATGAGACTGGCGAGGTGGAATGCGAGTTCAAAATCGAGCAGGTACACCTGACGCATCAGGTCGAGCTTCACAGTTCCACTTTCAGAATCATCGTTACTGAAGCGATGATAGCATCATAAGGAGGCCCGTATGATTCCCGATAAAGTATATGATATTCTCAAGTGGATTGCGCTGATAGTCCTTCCCGCGCTGGGAACGCTGTACTTCTCCCTTTCAAAGATATGGGGATTTCCCCTCGGTGTGGAGATCGTCGGCACGATATCCGCGATAGACACGTTCCTCGGCGCTCTGCTTGGTATAAGTACGGCACAGTATAACAAGGTGAACAACGATGAAGATAAACCGACTGATAACTAACGTAAACCGCTGGGAAGGGCGGTTCGGCAACGATATCAAATATATCGTGATGCACTACACCGCCGGAGACGGCGACACGGCGAGAGGGAACTGCCAGTATTTCAAGGATACATACAGAGGCGCTTCCGCTCACTTCTTCGTTGACGAAACAAGCGTATGGCAGTCCGTTGAACTGTGCGACTCCGCCTGGCATTGCGGAGACAATCCGCCTTCTCACAACGGAGCGACGAATCTCAATTCAATCGGAATAGAGATGTGTTCCGATATCATCGGCGGAGAATATGTAATATCCGACGAGACCGTGAATAACGCGGCGGAGCTTGTGTGGTATCTGCTGGATATGTATCCGAATGCTATCTTGTGCAGACACTACGACGTGACCGGAAAGAAATGCCCGATGCCGTGGGTGGATGATGAGTCCCTGTGGACGGAATTTCAGAGAAAAATCAAGGAGGATAAGCCAATGACGGCTGACGAGAAAAAGGCGTTCAAGGCGCTTCAGAATGAGGTGACGGGCCTTAAAAAGAAGACGGATGCTCTTACAAAAGCGCTGGAGAAAAACTCCGTTGCCGACGAGCAGTTAAAGGCGAAGGTAAACGATATCGCCGGTATGGAACTGAAGCTGGGCAGAGCGATACAGGAACTCAATTCCCGTACTGAAGTGAAATGGGAGACCGTCGAGGCGTGTCCCAAATGGTTAAAGCCCACGATACAGAAACTGGTCACCAAAGGATATCTCAAAGGTGACGGCGACGGACTCGCAATTACCAACGAGATGGGGCGCATCCTTGTTATCAATGACCGAGCGGGGGTGTATGACAAATGACCCGTGAAGAAATAAGAGAGATCGTCGATGAAGTCATCGAGAAATGCGACGCACGGTACGTCAAGAAAGAGGACTGCGAAGGCGATATGAAGGTCGTGGAGGACAGACTCCACGCGGGGGACAAGAAATTCGTCGGGCTGGAGTTCCAGCAAAAGCTGAACAACTGGCTGACGGCGGCTATCGCGGCGGGCATAATCGCGCTCGTAATCAAAGTATATTTGGGAGGATAATATGGATAACGTAACGAACATTGAACCCGCTGACAACGAAGAAAGACTGCTGAAGGGCATACTCGAAGGAGATACCGAAACGAACATCGAACCCGCGGGAAACAAAGAACGGCTGCTGAAGGGGATCCTGGAGAAACTCGGCGGCGGAGGGGGAGCAACTTCCGTTACGCTTGCCGCTTCGGGAGATAATCTTTCGGGAGACATATCTCTCGCTGACCTTAAAACCGCATTGAGCAACGGCGTTGTGCTTCTGTCTTTCCCGACTGATGGTAACGCCGACGAAAGAGTGGTTGCGGAGTATACCGACGATTCGACCAATGGATTGAGGATCGGAGTATTCAGCGAGGATGAGTATATCGTATACTCGGTCGTGGACAACGGCAACGACGGAGTGACGTTGACGGTGGTGAGCAGCAAGAAACAGGGCGGTATAGTCATAACACCGTCGATGGCTGAACAGCAGTCTCTGATGGGTGATATTACGTCCTTCGTGACACAGGCGGTACAAAGCGGTGGATATACAGTGTACCAGGTACAACATGGATATCTAAGTTTGGTAAGTGCAGTTAAACAAGCACAGGATGACGGTTATACTGATATATCTATCAATATGGCTTCCAACTACATTAAACCTCTTGCCATAGGATCACAGTCATTCCAAATAATGCTGTGTAATAGCCAGAGTCCGTACGTTATGGATGTAAGAATGTGGATAGGGGACGATTTCATAGTAATAACTGGATCTGCTGTCCATGAATAATCCTATATGCCCACACAGCCCGGTCGATCTGGCCGGGCTGATAAGGAAGAATAAATAAAGGAGAGTAATATATGGATTGTAAATCATGTAAAACCAAAGCGGACGTACCATACATCGCATACGAATCCGCGATGGCGAGAAACGAGCGGACGGTCAAGCGACTCGTGGCGGTGACAATCGTGATGGCGGTGATACTGTGCGCTACCGTGGGCGGGTTTCTGTGGTATCTGTCGCAGTATGATTTTGCAGGGGAGGACGTAACCGTTGATGCAAACAACGGGCACGCAAACTACATCGGGCAGAACGGAGAAATAGATAATGGCACGTATTACGGTGAGACGGCGGACACGTACTTTGAAGAATCGCCGGACGGATGAGGAACGGCTAAAAGGAAAAAGGACCCGCAAGGGTCCTTTTCCTTTGACTGAAAGGAGGTATGAACATGAGCAAGCCACAACCTTTGGTGTGAGTATATCATAATGGAAAGGAAAAGTCAACACGGCGTATGGAATTTCATATGGAAAAATGCGGAAAATATCTTCCAAAAACGGAAAGTTTTTGCCGTTTTAGGTAAAATTCTTGCCGTGAGTTTTCCCTTATACTGTAAGGGAAAAACAAGAAAACGCCGTGTTTACGGCGCTTTTCTTATTTCTGCGAGAAACGGGACTTGAACCCAATTCATTTTTGCAAAGCGCCTTTGTATCAAGGGGGAAAACGAAAGGCGTATGGAATTTTGTATGGAAATCATCGGAAAAAGTTATCGGACGAGGCGGCGATCTGCTCCTCGAAAGACGCTTGCGGAGTCTTGAAAGTATGGGCGTAAATCTTGTCGAGCATCTGATCTCCCTTATGCCCCATCATCACGGCTACATACTTTTTCGGAACGCCGAGAAGCAAGGCGTTTGAGGCGAAATAGTGCCTCAATTTATGGAACGAAAAATACTCCTCGTCCGTGAGCGTTCGCATGAAGTCTCCCCATCCGTCTGAAATCATCCAGGCGGATTGCTCCACGACGAACTGATCCGGCTTTCCTTTGCCGAGCTGTTCTATAACGTAGTCCCCGGCGCGGACCGTGCGCTTTCCCGCTTTTGTTTTGGTGGTCTTTACCACCGGCCCTTCGGATCCTGCGACCTTCGCCTGACGAATGTCGATCACGTTTCCTCTTATATGCTTATACTGCAATCCCGCAATCTCTGATGCGCGGAGACCGCATTGGCTCGCCAGCAGAAACGGAACGTACAGCCACGACTCCCTCTCGCGGAGGATGGCGGCGAGGCGCCGGATGGTAGACGGTTCGGGAATATAAACGTCCTCGTCAACGAGTTTCGGGAGAGTTACCTTATATTTCACCAAAGGTTGATATACCGCCATGACGGATGAGAACATACCGTATCTGTTTCTCACAGTTTTCGGGGCATATCTTCGAGCCATATCATCAACGAATCTCTGCGCGTCGTCCGTCGTTATTTCGCGGATATCTCTGTCCATCAGGGGAGAAGCGCACGTCCGAGTGAAACGGTCATATTCGCGCATTGTGGACGCCGAGAGGGTATTCCTCCTGGAATCACAATACCGCGTGAACGCCTCGCGGAGAGTCATCTTGTCCTTCCGCTGGCGTTTCAGTTTCAATTCCGACGCCTTGTATTCCGCTTCCTTTTTCGTGGAAGCGGTGACGGACTCGACTATCTTCTTACCGTTTGAGTCCATACCGAGATAGACCTGACAATTCCAATTCCCCGATGGTAGTTTTTTCGCTTTCAAAACTTCGCCCTCAATTCTACCACTTTGCCGAGGATCTTCACCGGCAGCGTTTCCACTTCCTTATTCGTATAGAAGATGGGACTGAACGCCGGATTGAGCGACAGAAGCATGACCCCTTCGGGGGTCTTTTTTATTTTCTTGCACGTCGCCTCATCACCGTTGACCAGCACCACGGCGATCTCGCCGTCTTCCACGTCGGGTTGGATCCTCACAATAACTGTATCCCCTTCGGATATCTTCGGTTCCATTGACTGACCCGCCACGCGGATACCGATGTATTCCGACCCATCTTTCACCATATCGTCCGTGAGTTCTTCCTGATCCACCACTTCGTCCACGGCGGTGACGGGAATCCCGGCGGCGACCTTTCCGTACACGGGTATCCAATTCCCCGAAGGTATGTTTTCTTCATTTCCGAGAATGTAGTCCACCGATACGCCAAAGTATTCGCTCATCTTTTTCAAGGTGGCGCAAGACGGCTCGTTCTTCCCTTGTTCCCAAAATCCCACGGCGGCAAGACTAACGTGGAATACCGCCGCCATATCCTTCAGGGTCATGCCCCTTGATTTCCTTAATTCTCTTATGCGAGTCATCGCTTTCACTTCCTTTTCAAGTTTGCCTTGAAACAATTATATATTGGAAGGAAAAAATTTTCAACAAAATTTTGAAAAAAGTGTTGACATTCAAGAAAAAGTAGTGTACAATGATTGCAGAATTCAACGAAAAGTAGAAAAAAAGGAGGAGATCGATTGAAGAGAATCAAGGCATTCCGCAAGGAAGCGGGTCTCACGCAACAGGAACTTGGCGAGAAGATCGGCGTTTCCTATCAGACGATATGTATGTGGGAACGCGGGATCACTCATCCGAGGTATGGAAAGCTCGTCGAACTGTGTAAACTGTTCGGATGCACCATCGGCGAACTGCTGACGGAGGAATGAAATGCCGAGGGTGAGAACGACGCCGGAGGAACGGCAGAAGCGAAACTACACAAATCTGCTTTCAAGCAAAGCAGAAGAAAGGGGGATTGAGTTAGGCGAGATCCTGGGATGTTGCGAAAGGACCGCAAGGGAAAGAGCAAAGGAACCGGGGTCGCAGAGATTCGACGAGGTACTCAACGCTTGCCGTAGGTTGGGTATCGGGATCATCTTTTACGACAAAGAGCAATACGAAGCCATACTAAAAATGAAAGAGTGAGGAGAGAACAAAATGGAGAACATGAGCTACTACGAAATGGGGAG